>ENA-ORXI01000726-ORXI01000726.1-sediment-metagenome-genome-assembly--contig:-NODE-726-length-27436-cov-10.863080_pt1 | contig 27436 bp, 31 predicted proteins | sample MGYA00237861_ERZ511468 | MGnify/ENA primary metagenome ERZ511468 (study PRJEB26299, sample SAMN06266213) | sediment metagenome | isolation source: Hudson Canyon methane seep mesocosm | place...
TTCACGATGGAGCAGTATGGGTGTTCACGATAACGCAGGGTGGGTGTTCATGATGAGGCAGAATATGCAGGCCTTGTTTTTTCCCTGAAATTATCATTGATGAGAAAGGAAAACAGCGTAAAAAGTATCCCTATAAAAACATGATGACGCCGTATGACAAGTTAAAATCATTGCCTGACAGTGAGACGTATTTGAAGTCTGGACTAAGCTTTGAGATACTTGATTTAGTTGCCATGAAAATCTCTGATAATCAGGCGGCTAAAATTCTAAAAACAGAAACTTTTTAACCAGATTTTTGAACAGAAAAACAGAGCTTAATTTTTCAGACTCATTTCTTAATTGGAAAATACTGTTTCTTTTAAAAATGATACGAACTTTTTAAAAGCACCAAAACTACTGGTTATTTTTAAATATAATTGTTGTATCGGCTTTTAATTTTATTTCATCTAAGAAGTCGGCCCATTGTTGCATCATGTTTTCTCTTTCAGTGCGATATTGAGCTTTGTTATAGGCTCTTCTTGATGAGTTAGAGTCAATATGTGAAAGTTGTTTTTCAATTGCATCAGGGTTAAAACCAGCCTCATTTGCTAGAGAGCTAAAGACTGATCTCATTCCATGAGCTGTAGCATTAAACCCCATTGATTTAATAGCTTTATTGAGGGTGTTTTCTGACATGTATGTATTTGGGTTTAGTTGGTTGGGAAATAAATGTTTCCTATGACCAGTAATTTTATATAGTTCTTTCAAAATGGTATTTAACTGAGAGCTTATGGGAACAGTGTGTTCCTTTTTATTTTTCATCCTTTCTATGATTATTGTCCATTCTTTTTTTTCAAGGTCAAATTCTGACCATGTTGCTTTTTGAATTTCACCAGGACGTAGTGATGTAAGTATTAATACTTTTAATGCTTGGATTGTTTCATATCGACCATTGTATGAATCAATTTTGTTTAAGAATAATGGTAGGTCTTCTTTTTTTAATGCTTTTCTTGGTGTGACAGGGTCACCTGACCGTAATACTCCTTCAACATCTGCGGCTAAGTTATGCGTACAGATTCCTAAGGCCAAAGAATACTTATAGATATTGTTGATGTTTTGCCATATTTTTCTAATTGTTCCTGTGTGAATTCCTTTTGTTTCAAGGCGATTAAAAATAAAAATTAAATCAGCCTGTGAAATTTCTGAAATTAGCTTGTTACCTATTAAAGGGTTTATATGATTTTTTAAACGGCCTCGAATATCCTTTTTATTACTTTCCCCGCGGCTAGTATCTTTGTTAAGCCATTTTTCAGCCAAAATTTCGAAAGTATGATCTTGTAATACATTTACAAGTAATGTCTTTTTTTCTGGCATTGGATCAATGCCTTTGGATATTAAAATTTTAGCTTCATCACGCTTTAATCTTGCTTTTTTTAAAGATATTTCTGGGTAGGGCCCAAGTGATAAGGTTTTTTGTTTATGAAGAAACCTATAATTATATTGCCAATATTTCCCTTTATTTATATGGACAAGCAAAACAAGTCCATTTGAATCCGTATATTTTGTTTGAGTCTTTCCTGGTTTAGGTTTTAGAGACTTTATTTGGAGGTCTTTTAGCATGGTTTGATGGTAAAAATAAGATGTAGTGGTTGATTTACCATCTTTTTTACCATCAAATTGGGTTGAAATGCAATAAATTGTATTGGATCTTATGAGACGTCTCTACAACAAAATATCTTTTAAAATAGTATGTTGTGGATGTTTTAATATGGGGTTGTACTTAATATTGGCGTCCCGAGAGGGAGTCGAACCCCCGGCCTGCCCCTTAGGAGGGGGCCGCTCTATCCAGCTGAGCTATCGGGACAGTTGACTTTGTATTCTAACATAATGTAAATGTTTTATTCCTTTCGATTTCTTATTTCTTCCCGCTCTAAGCTGGTAATAAAGCGTTCTAGTTTATTTCTACCTTTAGAGGAAAGGTTTTCAAAATGCCCTCCAATTAATGTTTTTCCTGCTCCCTTGCTTGAAGTTTTTACAAAACGAACAATCAGGTCAAAATTTATTGCCTGGTCATCAAGGCTAATGCGGCAATTTTTTATGGAATCACCTCGTTGAATTCGAGCAATATTGTTAGGGGAGCTAATACCGATACCATTTCTTGATAAATCAAAAATAGATCCACCTATTGTTGCTTTTGTTCTTCCAGACACGCCTGAAAAAAGGATGTTGAGTGTTGTAATTTGGATGCGAGGGGAAACTCTTCGTTGGGGGTAGTAGATTCGATCAGGTATTGCTGATTTATAATAGGCAATTCCACGGGAACAGCCTGGTTGTATATCACTAAGCTTGAAGGCTAAGCGAATGCCATTGTATATAGTAGAGAGTTTTAAATTAGTATTGGCTAGTAGAAGGGCGTTGCCATGTTTGGGCAATAATTCATCCAGAATAATTTGATTGCTTTCAAGCTGGATATCAAGAAGTGATGAACTAAATTGCTCCGTTGTTCCTTCAATAATGATAGTACAAAGGGGAGAGGCTTCTTCAATCTCCTTCAGAAGGGTTTGAATCTTTCTTTGGTCGGTTAAGAAGTTTGGATTTGAGCTAGGCTCGGGGTCATAAAGATCAGAGACCAGATCTTCTTTGTTTTCTTTTTTTGTGAAAAAAGTTTTTAATGTCCCTAGCATATGAAATGTTCTCTTTGTTTAATCACTATTTAATCTAAGAGGTCAGAGTCTGGTATCTTTTCTCGTGACATTATAGACTAATGTTAATAAGTGCAAAGCCTTCTATAGGTTTTATTGATGTAGTTTACACCGAAACTAAGGTGTGAGAAAGTCGTTCGCTGTATGTTGAGCCGTCACGTCCGTATGTTGTCGCTTGCTGAGACTTACCTTTTATAATTTGTAATGATCGTTGGGTGTGTTGGGCGAGTAGATTAATGCTTGCTCCATTTTTTTCATTAAGCAATTTGCATTGTTTGGAAATAGACATTATTTCCTGCCAAATAGAGGTTGAGTGTGACGTGTTTAGATTAACTATTTCAGCTTTTTTAAAATATTCTTCAATTCCACTAGGTGACATTTGTAGTTTTTCAGTGGCAAGCACTTGGGTCATTTGATTTGAAAACTGGTTTAGCTGAGTAACCGTTTCTTTTTTATTTTGAGCAATGTTCGAAATTGTTGACGAGTCTGCATGGTGCTTTAAGTTTTCCGCTTCAGTTGTTAGCAAGTTTAGTAATTTAAAGCTTAGGTTTAAGCCATTTTTAAGCAACTTTTCAGTGATGGGGTAAGTTTTATTAATCATAATACTATCTACTATTGTTGAATTGATCTCGTTCCATTTGAATCATTTTTTCAGCAATTTTTTCAGCATTAATAACAAAGTTTCCTTCTGTTAATGCTTTTTTTACTGCTTCAACACGCTCATGATTAATCGCAGGCGTTGTTTTTGATGATTCAAGTGCTTTTGTTATTTCTTGTGCAACAGCAGTAATATCAACATTGTCTTTTGGTTTTTCGCTAATCAACGACTCAGAGCTCTTTACCTTACCATTTGAGGCAGGTTTAGAAGATAAGGCAACTGAATTTGCTTTGTCTGATATTGTTTGAATAGTCATGATAGTTCTCTAATTTATTTTAATCTACAACTGGTATCGGCAGTTTCTAAGATTTCTTTAGTGTTTATTTTATACCCTATCAAAAGGTGACTACAACCTGACCTTGTTTTATTACTGTTGCTTGTACAATTTGTTTTGATTTTATATTTTTTATTCTAATATTTTGGTTTTTTATGCCATCCATTAATGCAATTCCAATGGCACTAATTTCAAGATTAGGGCTACTTACTTTAATCGTGACTTTTTCTCCTCTTTTTACAAGTTTTGGTTCTGTGATATTGGATGGAGTAACCACTGCACCTAGTTTCAGGTTTCGGGTAGCCTGTTTGTTTATGATGTTACGGGTCTCTGTAAAAAAACCTGAGCGAAGATTAGAAAGCTCCTTTTTTACAGAAAGCAATTTATCTTTAGTATAAAATTCACCGCGTCGAATAGGCTGTGATAAAACGATGACATCTTTATATATTTTGATAATAACTGAAGTATAAATAGTCCATTTTTTTTTGCTGTTACATTTGACACCAATGGAATTTCGACCAGCTTTGAGTTCATCTTTTTGAGTGAATATATTGATTGCTTCACTACATAAAGGAAGTTTTAATCGAGGATCAATTTGCCCTAGTTGTAATTTGTAATTTGTTGACGAGGTTAAATTAGAGGCAATAAACTGACGGGTCGCTTCTTGAATTGACGAGATTGATTGAAACTGCGCTGCGCCACTTTGTTGTATGTAGCTAGAGAAGAGCAATATTGTCAAAATAAAGTTTATTTTTTTCATAAGATTGTGCCAATTTTATGCCGTATTTATGTCTTGTTATATTTACATACATAAAGCGTGCCAAAGAAATTTCTTAAGTAAACACATGGAAAGCCGTTATACTTAATATATAACTATTAACGAGGGTTTTTATGGCCAGTATTTTAGAGGGTGTTGATCAGCGAACTAAATTGGCTGGACATAACCGATTTGAACTCCTTTTATTTAAATTAAATGGACGTCAACGGTTTGGAATTAATGTTTTTAAAGTTCAAGAGGTCATTCAATGTCCTCCTTTATCCCAGATTCCAAAATCAAATTCAGTTATTTGTGGTGTAGCACATTTACGCGGAAAGACGATTCCAGTTTTAGATCTTTCTATGGCTATAGGCATGACACCTATAAAGAAAGATTCAGGCGCATATGTTGTTGTTACTGAGTATAACCGCACCATTCAAGGGTTTTTGGTGGGTGCTGTTGACAGGATTATTAATATTGGTTGGGAACAGGTTAAAGCACCACCGAGTGGGGCGGGTAAAGATGGATATTTAACGGCTGTTACTGAAGTTGATGGTGAATTGATTGAAGTAGTTGATGTAGAAAAAGTGATGAAGGAAGTCATTGGTGGTCAAGAAAGTGCTTCTGAAGAGTTCATTGACCAAGAGGTTTCTGGTGCTGGAGACCGAGTACTCATTGTTGATGATTCTAGTGTGGCTAGAAATCAGGTTAAACGAGTGTGTACTCAAGTTGGTATAGAATGTATAACATTAAAAGATGGGCTGGAGGCCTGGGAGCATTTGTCTCAGTTAGTTGATGAGGGGCATAATATTGCCGAATACTATTCTATGATTATTTCTGATGTGGAAATGCCAAGAATGGATGGATATACATTAGCGACAAAAATTAAAGCCAGTGCTGATATGAAAGATGTTTATTTAATTCTTCATACTTCTTTGAGTGGTGTTTTTAATACCAGTATGGTTGAAAAGGTAGGAGCAAATAAATTTTTGGCAAAATTTGACCCTGATACTTTGATACAAACTATTCAGGATCAGCTGAAGGAATTCCATCGGCATAATAATGCTTCAAATGAGTCATAATGTATTTCTTATTGACCCGGCCGGATAAGGATAAGTAGTTAGAAATGACCATAAACGAATATAAAATTATTCAAAACTATTTGAGTCAGTCATGCGGCATTGTTCTGGGAGAGAATAAGCAGTATCTGGTTAAAAATAGATTAAGCAGTTTGCTGAAGATGTTTGATTTAGCATCATTTTCTGAATTAACACACTCTTTACAGACAAGTGGTCCATTGGCTTTGAAAGTGAAGGCAGCTGTGGTTGATGCAATGACAACCAATGAAACCTTTTGGTTTCGTGATGACATGCAGTTTTTAGAATTAAAGGAAAAAATATTTCCAGAAATTTTTGAAAAAAAAGCAGGGACGGTTAAAGTTTGGTCTGCGGCATGCTCTTCTGGCCAAGAGCCGTATACTATTAGTATGTGCGCTGAAGATGCGAATAAGAAAACAGGTAAGAACCGTAATGTACAAATTATTGCGACTGATATCTCTGAAACAATCTTAACGGAAGCAAAAGTAGCTGTTTATTCTGAACTGGCTTTATCAAGAGGCCTGGACATGCAGACTAAAAGTCGTTTTTTTCAGAAAACCCATGATGGTTACAAGCTTAATCTGGATATTACTCGTAAGGTCAGGTTCCAGCAATTTAATCTACTCAAACCCTTTTCTGTGCTTGGGCGTTTTGATGTGATTTTTTGTCGAAATGTTTTAATCTATTTTTCTGATGAAGTTAAGCAAGATATCCTTTCTAGAATGGTTAGTTCACTAGAGCCGGGAGGGTACCTTTTTCTTAGTAGTACTGAGGCAATGCCAAACAGCATTAAAAACCTTGAAGTCGTTCGGGATGGAAAGGCCCGCTATTTTAAGAAGGTTTCCTAAGGGTTTAACTCGCTATTCAGTCAAATTATTGACGACCTATCATGATTTTCTTTTTATTGTGCTAGGGAGCCTGTCCGAGAATAGAGAATCTGCTACGGAAAAATCCCTTTTGGTCATTTTTTCCGTTCATTCTCGTTAAATAGCGCAACTATTCGCTTCAAATGAACAAAAAAACTGCCTCAAAAGGGCTTTCCCTCGCGACGATTTCTATTCTCGGACAAGCTCCTAGGCGGCTATAAATTGCCGTCATATGTATTTCTTTCAATCAGAAAAACTTTCTGATTGCTCACCAAAGTATCTGTCCATGTCTATTAAGATAATATAAGTTATTAACATGACAATGTTTAATTACCTGTGCTAAATGAAATAAATAGGCTGTAACCATTGCCCGTCCTATAGTGCCTGGGTACTGGAAAAGGGTTGCAATGTCTTGAAAATCTTTGATCTGTAGTCTATTGTTACTTTTTGATTCACCTGGAAAATTCCTGTGTAACTGATTTTGAGGGTTTTATTAATAAAATTCCTATCTTGTCGCTCTATTTAAAAAGCCTTGCCTTTTTTCAGTTGATTTTTATCTGAATGATTTTAAAGAATTATTATTCTATGGCATAAGCTGTGCTTATTACTTTTGTAACAAGAAATAGGTGAACATTATGGCTATTAATTTTGACAGTGCATTAGGAATCCATCCCCAGGCTTTGGCTTTGCGTGAAAAGCGTAGTGAAGTACTGGCTTCAAATTTGGCAAATGCCGATACTCCAGGATACAAAGCACGAGATTTAGATTTTCAGGCAGTGTTAAAAAAATCAATGCCTGAAAAACATTCGATGGAACAAACTCAACAAGGCCATTTTTCACCTAATGATAGATTGCTTGGTGCAACCATGCTGTTTCGAAACCCCAATCAGGCTTCATTAGATGGGAACACAGTCGAGTCACATGTAGAACAAGCTAAATATGCTGAAAATGCAGTGCAATACCAAGCCAGCTTGCGATTTATTAATGGTCGTTTTTCTGGGTTAATGTCTGCATTGAGAGGGGAATAATTATGCCATCCATGAATATATTTGATATTGCCGGTAGCGGCATGAATGCTCAGTCATTAAGACTTAATCTGGTTTCGAGTAATATTTCGAATGCCAATAGTGTCAGTAGCAGTATAAATGAAGTCTATAAATCCAGACAGCCCGTTTTTCAGGCAGAACTTAAAAATGTGATGGATAAACAAGACGCATCAAGCAAAGTAAATGTTTTGGGAGTCATTGAGAGTCAGGCACCCGCTGTAATGGAATATGCACCACATCATCCGATGGCAGATGGCAATGGATATATTTATAAGCCAAATGTAAATACAGTTGAAGAAATGGCTAATATGATGTCCGCATCACGATCGTATCAAAATAATGTTGAAGTTTTAAATACCGCCAAGCAATTGATGTTGCAGACATTAAAAATGGGGCAATAGGAGATAAATCATGGCTATCAGTTCAATAGAAACTTATCAAAACCTGGGGCTTACAACTTCAGCGGATAAAGCTCAGCCGAAGAAGACAGAGTTAGGGCAGGATGACTTTTTGAAGTTATTAACAACACAACTTACTCATCAAGATCCAAATAAGCCAATGGAAAATGGCGACTTTATGGCGCAAATGGCTCAATTTAGTACTGTTGAAGGGATTGGTGATTTGAATGACTCGTTTAGTGAGTTTTCAACATCAATTAGTTCAGGGCAAGCATTGCAAGCAGCAAGTTTAGTTGGAAAATCAGTATTAATTCCTTCAGATGAGGCGGTGATGTCTTTAAATAAAAATTTGGGTGGTGAAATCATTCTAAATGAAAATACAAACAATTTAAAAGTTAGCTTTCTTGATAGTAACGGACAAGTGGTAAAAAGTATTGATTTAGGCAGGCAGACGCAGGGTAATGTGCCTTTCGAATGGGATGGTCTATTAGATGATGAGACCTATACTGATCCAGGAGTCTATCAAATAAGAGCTGAAGCGACTATTGATGGTAAAAATACAATATTACAAACCTATGTTAATGCTGATGTGGAAAGTGTTGCTTTAGGTGGAACGCAAGATGGTATTCAATTGGCATTAGCTGGCTTGAATGATGTCAATTTTAACGAAATTAAGAAAATATTCTAGGTTTTTAGGAGAGCAATCATGGGTTTTGCAACTGCATTAAGCGGCTTGGCTGCCGCAACATCAAGTTTACAGGTCATTGGTAACAATCTTGCCAATGCTAATACAACAGGTTTTAAGGAGTCCAGAGCAGAGTTTGCCGATGTCTATAATAGTACTGGGCCTACAACGGCGGGTTCAGGAGTCAGGGTAACAGAAGTTGCTCAGCAATTTAATCAAGGGAATATTGAATCGACCCAGAATAATCTGGACCTGGCGATTGCAGGTAATGGTTTTTTTGCTATGGGCGAGGCATCAGATTCTACAAGTCCTACTGCTTACACAAGAAATGGTGCCTTTCATTTGAGTCCTGAAGGTTTTATTACCAATGATTCAGGGAACTTTTTAATGGGTGGAGCACCATTAGGTACCAATATTTCTGATGGTTTCAGTATTGGAGCCCCAATTCCTCTTAAAATTGATACTGCTCAGGGAGCGCCCGCTGCAACATCAAAAATTGATTTAAAAGTAAATCTGGATTCTAGAAGCGCAAGGTTTGCAGTGGGCTCGTTTCCGGGTTTTACTGAATCAGTCGCTGCAAGTGGTGTATTTGATGTGCCACCCGATGTGAATACTTATAATGATTCAACGTCTGCTACAATTTTTGATTCTTTAGGTAATCCTCATACTTTGAGTACATATTTTATCAATGTTACGCCTAATGGTGCAGCTAGCAGTACTTGGGAATCATATGTGTATTTAGATGGAAAAGCACTGACTGCACCAGGAACAATTGCTGATGCCAACAAAGGAACATCAATACCTATAACATTTGATTCTTTGGGTAATTTGACTTCGGATACCACAGGAACAGATACAGCAGCGCTATCAGATGATGACTTTGTATTTTCTAATATCGTTATCGCACCAACAGGAGCCTTAAATGTAACTGCTGATCCTTTAACCTTTTCGATTAACCCAGCTGGGTCAACTCAATATGCTGCTCAGTTTGGAGTGAATGATTTGCAGCAAGATGGATTTGCATCGGGGAATTTAACAGGAGTCAGTATTAATAAAGAGGGTATTGTATTGGCGCGTTACAGTAATGGTACCTCTAGTCCGTTAGGACAGGTTCTTATGGGCCGGTTTACCAGTAATCAAGGACTAGATAAAATAGGTGATTCAACCTGGCAGGAAAGTGTAGCTTCTGGTACCGTTGTCTTAGGTGTTGCAGGGGGTAATAATTTTGGAGATATCGTTTCATCCTCTTTAGAAAACTCGAATGCAGATGTGGCTACTCAATTAGTTCGGCTGATTGTTGCACAGCAAACTTATCAGGCTAATGCACAAACAATCTCGACAGAAGATGAAATTATCCAGAGAATACTTCAGCTATAAGCTTTAGTAAAACAGGAGAGCCGTTATGGATCGTAGTTTATATATTGCAATGAGTGGGGCCAAGCAAACGTTGTTGGCCCAAACTGCAAATGCCAATAATTTGGCTAATTCCCAAACCACGGGTTTTAAATCCGATTTTGAGCAATTTCGCTCAATGCCAGTTTTTGGCCCTGGCTTTCCATCACGTGTTTATTCCATGGCAGAAAGACCTGGCTCTGATTTGAGTATGGGGTCAATTCAGACGACGGGTAATGACTTGGATATTGCTATAAAAGGCGAGGGCTGGTTTGTTGTAGAAGGTAAAGATGGAAATGAAGCCTATACTCGAGCAGGTGATTTAAGAATAACACCTGAAGGACGCTTGGTAACAGGTACCGGAGCGGCAATTTATGGGGAAGGTGGCCCTATCACATTGCCGCCGGCAGAAAAAATAGATATTGGTAATGATGGGACTATTAGTATTATCCCTATGGGTGATAATGCGAGTACTTTAGCCGTTATTGATAGAATTAAACTGGTTAATCCAGAGCTGAAAAATTTAGAAAAGCTTAATGATGGTTTTATGCATACCAAGGATGGTAGTGTACCCGTGGCAGATGCTAATGTGACTATTGTTCAGGGGGCTCTAGAGGGTTCTAATGTGAATGCTGTTTCTGCGTTGGTTGAAATGATTGAATTAGCGAGAAACTTTGAACTACAAACTAAAGTAATGAAAAATGCAGATGATAACTCAGGAATAAGTGCAAAATTAATGCAAATGGCATAATTTATGCATTCTCTTCTAGTAAGACAATAAATTGTCACTAGGAGAGAACAATGACTGAAAGAGCATTATGGGTCGCTAAAACAGGTTTAGATGCCCAACAAACAAGAATGGCGGTTATTGCTAATAACTTGGCCAACGTTAATACCACAGGGTTTAAAAAGTCTAGAGCTATTTTTGAAGATCTTGTTTATCAAAATATTCGCCAAGTTGGCGCTCAGACAACTCAAAATACAGAATTACCAACAGGGTTACAGTTAGGTACAGGTGTCAGAACCGTTGCCACTGAAAAACTGCATACTCAAGGTAATATCCAGCAAACAGAAAATTCCTTAGATGTCGCGATTAATGGGCGAGGGTATATTCAAATCCTGATGCCGAATGGTGACATAAATTATACCCGCGACGGATCTTTTAAGTTAGATTCAACAGGGCAAATGGTGACCTCTGGCGGCATGCTTTTAGAGCCTAATATAACGATTCCCAATGATGCTATAACGGTAACGATAGGACGTGATGGTACTGTTTCAGTTGTACAGCCTGGCAGTCCAGCTGCTGTGCAGGTAGGGCAGATTCAACTCGCTGATTTTATTAATCCCGCAGGTTTAAACCCCGTTGGAGAAAACCTGTTCACTGAGTCGGTTGCTAGTGGTGCTCCTGTTGTAGGAACACCGGGTGAAGATGAATTTGGTGCATTGTTTCAGGGCTCTCTGGAAACCTCAAATGTTAACGTTGTTGAAGAATTGGTCAATATGATTGAAACTCAACGCGCTTATGAAATGAATTCAAAAGCAATTTCAACGACCGATGAAATGTTGTCTTTTGTTACTCAGCAATTATAGCTAGGGTGAATATGATGAACTCACTAAGAATAGTATTAATTGTATTTACTTTATTAGTATTGGCTGGATGTGAGGTCTTGCCTAAAAGAGATCCTGCCTTTGCACCGATACAAGCTTTAGACTTGCGTCCGCCACAGCCAGCTAATGGGGCAATTTATCAGGCTGGTTATGATATGCGCTTATTCGAAGATCATACAGCAAGAAGAATTGGTGATATCTTGACAGTGAGACTAGATGAGGATACCAGGGCCAGGAAAATTGCAGATTTAGATGCTTCAAAGAGAAACTCAACCTCTGTTACTGCGCCAAATATTATGGGAATGGACCCATCCATGTTGTTTGGTAAAGATTTAAGTGCAACCTTAGCATCTGAACATGATTTTCAAGGTGAAGGCGAAGCCAATCAAAGCAATAGTTTAATGGGAGATATTAGTGTCACGGTGGTTGACGTATTTCCTAATGGAAATTTAAGAATCCGTGGTGAAAAAAGAGTAACTTTAAATGATGGCAGTGAATATATTCGATTATCAGGGATTGTCAGACCGATTGATATTGATGCATCAAATACCATTCCATCAACCAAAGTTGCTGATGCAACCATTATGTATACAGGTGATGGTTCGGTAGCTGATTCTAGTAAAGTAGGTTGGTTTGCCAAGTTCTTTTTAAGCCCCATTTTTCCTTTTTAAAGGAGATTGATATGAAAACTATTTTATTAACAGTTCTGATGTTGTTTGTTAGTACTCAGTCAGTTTATGCAGAGCGCATTAAAGATATAGCATCTATTGCAGGCGTTCGGAGTAACCAGTTAGTGGGTTATGGTTTAGTGGTTGGTTTAAATAAATCAGGCGATAAAACCAAATTTACCGGCCAGAGTTTACGTAGCATGTTGGCAAGGCTAGGCCTGACTTTGCCGCCTGGTGTTGATCCAAAATCAAAAAATATTGCTGCTGTAACACTACATGCTGATTTGCCTGCTTTTGCAAAACCGGGTCAAAAAATTGATGTGACAGCATCTTCAATCGGCGATGCTAAAAGTTTACGTGGGGGTTCATTAATAATGAGTCCATTAAAAGGGGCTGATGGCAAAATTTATGCGGTTGCACAGGGTAATTTGGTTGTTGGAGGCTTAAGTGCTTCGGGACAGGATGGTTCAAAAATCACCGTAAATAACCCTTCAGTGGGTCGAATTCCTAATGGGGCAACGGTAGAGCGAGGTGTCCCCAGTCCTTTTAATAAAGGTAATTCACTGGTTTTTAATTTACATAATGCAGACTTCACCACAGCCAATCGGATGGTTGAAGCAATTAATAGAATATTAGGTCCAGAAACTGCTAGAGCCTTAGATGCAACTTCAGTGAAAGTCAGTGCGCCGATGGACCCATCGCAACGGGTGTCGTTTGCCTCTCTGGTTGAAAATATGCAAGTAGCACCAGATGATGCGCCAGCCAGAGTGATTGTAAACTCACGATCTGGCACCGTGGTCATTAATGGCAAAGTGCGTGTTCAACCGACAGCAGTGTCACATGGAAGCTTGACGGTGACTATTAGTGAGAATCAACAAGTGAGTCAGCCAAATGCTTTGGCTGCTGGAAATACAGTGGTTACACCTCAATCAGAAGTGTCAGTTGAAGAAGGTGGCAATCATATGTTTGTGTTTAATCCTGGGGTTACACTTGATGAGATTGTTAAATCTGTTAATAAGGTGGGTGCAGGGCCAAGTGATTTAGTGGCTATTTTAGAAGCACTTAAAACAGCCGGCGCTTTGCGTGCAGAACTTATTATTATATAGGTGAAGACTATGCTAAATGTTCAAAATGCAGATGTTTATACTGATTTTACCAGTTTGGCTAAATTAAAAAATCAGGCTAAAGAAAAGACGCCTGATGCAATCAAAGATGTGGCGAAACAATTTGAGTCGGTTTTTGTTGGCATGATGTTAAAAAGCATGCGCCAAGTGAAGTTAGCTGATGGAATTTTAGATAGTAGCCAAAGTGATTTTTACAGAGATATGTATGATCAGCAATTGTCGATACATTTATCTGGTGAGCATGGGATGGGCTTGGCTGAGGTTATTGAAAGGCAGCTAAGTCCTGATCAATCAAATAATGTGGTAAAGGCCCAAGGTATTGCAGACTATGAAAGGCGGAGTCTAATGATCAATGCGGCAAAAATTAGCCGTGATCAGGTGAAACCCGCTGCAACAAGTGAAAGTTTACAGGATTTGCGTATTAATTCGGCTGCAGATTTTGTCAATCAATTACGTCCTTATGCCGAACAGGCAGCAAAAAAACTGGGTGTTGATGCCAATGTTTTATTAGCTCAGTCAGCACTGGAAACAGGCTGGGGGAAATCCATTATAAAGTCTAGTGATGGAAGCAGTAGTTATAATTTGTTTAACATCAAGGCTGATAAGTCTTGGCAAGGAAATCAGACCCGAGTTTCTACCTTAGAATTTAAAGACGGTGTTGCTAAACCTGAAATAGCCGGGTTTAGGTCTTATGCTTCATATCAAGAAAGTTTTGATGATTATGTAGATTTCATAAAAACTAACCCTCGATATAAGACTGCCATAAAAATGGCAGAAAAAGCGGAACGATATATGCATGAGTTACAGCAAGCAGGGTATGCGACGGATCCAGATTATGCGGATAAAGTGATGAAAATTTACCAAAGTAAAGTGGTTAATAATACTGCAGATTCGTTGGCATTAAAGCAATACTCAACTTCAGATAAATCGTAAGGAGATACAGAAATGGCTGGTAGTATGTTAGGAACAGCGATAACGGGGCTTCAGGCTTTCCAGCGTTCGTTGGAAACTACAAGTCATAATATTACAAATGTTAATACTGAAGGTTATAGTCGTCAACGGGTAGACTTGGTAACTAAGAAAGAGGAATTGATTGGTGTTGGGTATCTGGGTAAAGGCGTATCCATTAACAATATCACCAGAAGTTATAATCAGTTTATCACCACACAATTACGTTCAAGTACCTCTGCATTTGGTGATGTTGACAGGTACAGTCAATTAGCGACACAAGTTGATGATATTTTAGCTGACCCTACAGTCGGTATGTCACCAGCGATTAAAAACTTTTTTAATGCTGTCAATGACGCGACAGATGATCCCTCGTCCATACCAGCAAGACAGGTTTTACTGTCTGAAACAGAAATTGTAGCGAGTCGCTTTGATACGATGAATGCCAGGTTTACGGAAATTCGTGAACAAGTCAATACTGATGTGGTAGTGATGGCTGATGAAATTACAGCTTTTGCAAAATCAATTGCAGATTTAAATATACAAATTGCTAATGCACAAGGCCAGGCTAGTGGTGATCAACAGCCAAATGATTTATTAGATAAACGCGATACGGTATTAAACCAGTTAGCTGAGTTGGTTGATATATCAGTGGTACCAGGTAATAGTGAGATGGTCAGTGTTTTTATGGGGCAAGGACAGGTACTGGTGCTTGATGGAAACGCTAATGAAATTTCAACTCAACCTTCAAAGTTTGATCCAACAACTCTGGATGTAACGCTTAAAACTGCTTCAGGCATAGAGACTGTGGTGACTAGCCAAGTTACTGGAGGGGCATTAGCTGGAACACTAAGATTTAGAGATGAAGTATTAGACCCAGCTCAGCAAAGGTTAGGGGCTGTTGCTGCAAGTATTGCAATGGAATTTAATAATATTCATGAAACGGGTTACGATTTAGATGGTAATTTAGGTGGCTTGTATTTTAAAGGCCAAGGCATGGGGACAGATTCTATTCCTGTCGCCGCTAGTTCAACAAATGCCGTCACTTCTTCTGTTAATGTGATGTTTGATAAAGCCAATGTCAAAAACATTGATTTCAGTGACTATCAATTGGATGTTGCTGCAGGGCCTATCTATACCTTAACCAGAATTGCTGATAATACCAGTATTCAATTAACAAATACTGCAGGCGTATTAACAGCTACACCAGTCATTCCTGCTAATGAATTACCAGGGATTACTATTTCTATATTGCCAGTGGGTGGATTAGCTGCAGGTGATTCCTTTTTAATCAGACCCACTTTTACTGCGGCAAGTACCATTGGCCAGAATATAACAGATCCTAGAAAAGTTGCTTTAGCAACAAATATAGCGACAGATAGTAATAATGTTGATTATGTTGTCAACGGACCCATGCCTGGTGATAACAGGAATGGTTTGTTACTGGCAGGTTTAGAAAATAAACAAGGCATGTTAGGTGAAACGGCTTCTTTTCAAGATGCCTATGGCTTGGTTGTATCTGAGGTGGGGGTATTAACCAGTTCGGCACAAATAGCAACAGCAGCACAAGAAACATTATTAAATAATGCAAAAGATTCCTGGAGTAATGTGTCAGGTGTCAATCTTGATGAAGAGGCTGCAAATTTAATCAAGTTTCAGCAATCATATCAGGCAGCTGCTCAAATGATTTCAGTCAGTAATTCCTTGTTTGAATCTTTGATTGGCGCGGTAAGGTAGGAGAGACGTTATGAGAATATCAACATCCTGGGCACAACAATTGGGCGTCAATGCAATGAATGCCCAGCAAGTTAAAATGTCCAAGACCCAGATGCAATTATCATTAGGCATAGAGATATTAAAGCCAAGTGATGACCCTGCTGCTGCGGTAAAGATCTTAAGCCTGCAAGAAACAATTGATAAGACTTCACAGTATCAAGATAATATTGGTATGGTGAGATCTCGTTTGAGCATTGAGGAAGGCAGTTTGGAGACCGCTGAAAATATAATGTTCAGAGCGAAAGAGCTAACTGTGCAGGCGCTTAATTCGACGATTACAACGCAAGATCGCTTAGCAATCAAGTCTGAAATTGATCAATTGTTACAACAAATGGTTGGGGTTGCCAATACCAAAAATGCTAATGGGGAACATATTTTTTCAGGTGATTTGTCTACAACGCCCGCTGTTGCCTGGGATAATGAGGTAGGGTCTTATGTTTATCAGGGGGGGATTAATCAACGTGTATTGGATATAGCTGCTGAGCGAAAAGTGGCTGATGGTGATTTAGGGTCTAATGTTTTTATGAACATTCCCTCTGTTAGCCAGGAGGGAAATGCAACGATCAATGGCACTGAAATTGATCAACGAAGTATTTTTGATACTTTAGAAGCATTGTCTTTAGCCTTGGAAAGTACTTATGAAGTACCTGAAGCCGTCATAACAGGCGACCGTTTTATGCGCTTTGGAGTGGATTATTCAGGTGGGGCTCAGGTCTTTACATTAACGGGAGACCAAGGGGCTTCCGCCATCACATTACCCGCTGCGACATATACAAGTTTAGATGATGTTGTTTCTGCAATTAAAACAACTAATGCAGCGGCTTTGGCTGCTATAAATGTTGACGTCAGATCAAATGGTAATCAGATTGAATTTATTTCAACAACTCAAGGGCAAAGTTCTACCATTGCTATTACTGGTGCTGTTGGCCCTGGCACGTTTCTAACAGACTTTGGTTTTGCATCGGGCGAAGCAGGGCAAGGTGTTAATCTTGGGGCTTCAATTGTTGGTAACCAAGCGATACCTTCACCACCACCAATACCATTGCCACCTTCTTTAGCCTATGCAGGTACCGTCACTCGATTTGAATTAAATGATGAGAAAGGAAATAAACAGGAAATTGTTCTGGCAGCTGATTATGCTGATCATTTAGCATTAATTGCGGCCATTCAAGCTCAAATCACAGGATCTCCAATTGATGGGAAAATTGAAATAGACCCAACAGCAAACCCGATTGAATTTAGGTCGCTTAGTACGGGGTCTAATGCCTCGGTACAAATTAATCAGATCAGTGGTGAATTCCTTGATAGTACAGGGTTTACATCGGGTGATACTGGAAGAATTTTTAGTCAGACAGCAAACGATGTACTGGCTGATATAGATTTAGCATTAGATAACTTTTTGAAGGTTCGTACAACTGTTGGTGCAAGAATGCGGGCTTTAGATGATCAAGAGTCTCAAAACGAAAAGTTTGTGTTAGATATGGAAACCACGTTATCTGGTATTAAAGATCTTGATTATGCCGAGGCAATTAGTCGTTTTAATATAGAACAAACAGCACTTCAAGCAGCACAACAAGCCTTTTCAAGAGTTCAAAACTTGTCTTTATTTAACTTTTTATAAAACGGTTTCTGGATTACAAATATTCTCAATGTTATTGATTTGGAAGTGAAACTAAGGTCTCACTTCCAGTCACTATAGCTATCTATAGCCAGAAACTTAAATTTTTAACTTTTTCCTGAATGATTAAGGATAAATTACTTTAGGTTCAAAATTTGCTGCTGGATATTTAGGATCAAATGCTGATGTTTCACCTTTAGATGCACTGCTGCTAGAAGCTGCAGAAGCATCAACAAAAAGAACTGTAGGTTGAAAGTTAGCAGCTGGATAATCAGCATCAAAAGTTGATTTTTTTGAACTACCCGTTGATTTTGCCGATTCATCTGCAAAAATTACTTTAGGTTCAAAGTTAGCAGCAGGGTATTTGCTTTCAGCGATTGCAGTTAAAGGGCTAGAAATAATACCTGCAATTAAAAGTCCTAAGATCTTGTTTTTCATTGTTTAATATTCCAGTAGTTAAACAGTATGGGTAGATACTTTGAGTAGCCAAAGCCATTAATGACGAGTAACCCCTCCATAAATTTCGCAAAGTATAATAAAATATGGCAATTAACTAACCACAGGTTGCTTCCACTCAGTCTCGCAAGGCACGGCGTAAATACATCCATGTAGCCTTGGCGACAGCATCCCTGCTGTCAACAGCCTTGAGAAACAAAGTGAAAACAACTTATAAGCTGTGCTTTGTTAATACGCATGTAATAAAAAAAGGTAAAACCTTGCACTAAGTATCGTGTATTTTTTTTGACTCTGCAACTTTTTTATAAGTGAAAACTTATTAGTGGGAAGTCTATCTCTCTGAAGAAAAAAGTTCAGTTAAAGAAGGCCTTTGATTTCAGGATGCTGGCTTAATAAATATTGACGAAAACTTTCAATTTTTGTTTCATCATCTCGATCAGCTCTAGAAATATCGACTGCAATTTCACTGGTGACAGACATCGGCGGTGTAGAAAGAAATATTAATTTATCAGCCAGAGCAATTGCTTCTCGAAGGTCATGAGAGACAAATAAAATAGTATGAGGACGTTGTTGCCATAGATTGATTAATAAGGCTCTCACTTGACGTGCAGTGGGGGCATCTAAAGAAACAAACGGTTCATCCATTAATAAAATATCCGGGTTAATGGCAAAGGCTCTAATAATTGCTATGCGTCGACTCATACCCAAAGATAAATGTTCAGGATAGACGTCTTGAATGCTAGTTAATTGCATAGCTTCAAGTAATGAGTCAATTATTTCAGGTTGTGGACTATCTAATGCCAGTTCAATATTTTCTCTAACGGTGCGCCAGGGAAGTAGGCGTGGGTTTTGAAAAATATAACCAATATTGGGTTTTTTATGATGTAGACCTAATGCTATTTCGCCTTGATAATCAGTATCCAAGTTAGCAATAATATTCAATAACGTTGTTTTGCCACACCCTGATGGCCCCACTAAACAAACAAATTGATTCTCTGGAAGGGATAATTTTAATTCAGAGATTGCAGTATGCTGGCGAGAGTCAGCTGTAGTGTATGTTTTGTTTTTGATATCAATATGAATATCGCTCATCGTCTCCACCGCAATGCTTTTTTGTCTAAGGGTTTTAACACAAGAAATTCTATTGATTGAATCACCATAATAAAGGCAATGGTATAAGCCAAAATACTGGCAACATCAAATAATTGAAAAAACAAATGTAATTGATAGCCCATGCCATCACTACGTCCGAGTAATTCAACGACTAGGATGATTTTCCAGATTAAGGCCAAGCCAGAACGGGTGGCAGCCATCACAAAAGGGTGCAATTGAGGCCAGATAACATGTAAAAATGTTTTCTTTTTACTAAAGTGGTAACAGCGGGCCATTTCTAATAAATCTTTATCCAGCGCCTTGGTACCTTCTCTGATAGTGACAATCACATTGGGTAATTTATTGATCACAACAGCAAGTATCGCTGCTGATTCAATCAGCCCAAACCAGACATAACATAAAATAATAGTGACTAATGCCGGGATATTTAAAAAAATCACCAGCCAGTTATCAAAAAAAGCATCCAGTTTCTGGTTTCTACCTAAGACGATGCCTATGGCGCAGCCTAGAAGCATGGCAATGGAAAAGCTGACCAGTAAACGTAATAGAGTAATGCCTAAATGATGCGGGAGTTGCCCCGATTCAATTTCCTGCCAAAAAACAGTTAAAACCGCTGAAGGAGTAGGTAAGGTATTATCGTTGATAAAAACGGCTAGTCCCTGCCATAGTGCAATTAATAATATAAATGACAGTGTTGGCAGTATTTTGTCTGATAAATTCATCGCTTATTGAGACTCATTATTCCAAAAAGTACCCGGTTGAATTATCTCTGAATTTCCTGTCAGTTTATTATTGCTGAGTTTGCGTATTAGATTATAAATTTTGCTTGCGGCCAGTTGTTCCTTGTTTCCCCATTGTTTGATTCGTCCATCACAGTATCGCTCGCGCAAAGTACTTTGTGTTAGAGGGTCTTTAGCTTTGGTTAGAGGAATAATAGCCATCCATGCTTCATTTGATTGACAGACTAAGTCTTTAGCTTTTTGAGTCGCGTTAAGAAACTGTTTAAGTATTTTTTTATTTTGCACTGCCCACTGGCGGTTAAAAACATAGCCTAAGGTAGGCACTTGTTGTTGAATGCCCAATTGCTGCAAAATTTCTTTACCATTAATCAGCTGTTTATAGCCTTTGGCTTCAAGCCGTGCTGCAAAGTGCCAGTAATTGATAACAGCATCTACTCGCTTATGTAATAGTTGTTGATTTAATAAGGGGGGCGCGCCATAGACTTTTTCAACCGAGGTATTAAGCTCTAGTTGCTTTTGTTGATTAGCTAAGGCCTGCAATAATAACCAGTTTTTGTCTAATTCACCGCCTGCTATCCCTAATTTTTTGTCTTGTAAATCTTCTAGTGATTTAATTCCAGAGTTTGCAGGAACTATTAAGGCACCTGCTGTAGTTGAGTAGGGATAAAAGCTAAAGTCTGATCCTGTAGATCGCATCCGTGAAACCCAAATCCAGTCAGAAACAATCATATCGACAGCACCTGATTGTAGGGCAATTTTTCCGGCCTGAGAGTTTGCTACCGGGAGGATCTCCAGTTCAAAATCAGCATCAGCCAATAGTTTTTGGTTTTTTACGGTGTTTAATTCCCAGTTAACGGTACCAAAAGCCAGCACAGCTAATCGTAGTTTTGTTTTTTCAGCTGCATAGCTCTGAGATGAAAGTAATAAAGCACAGCTAAGTAGAATGAGTTTTAATTTCATACAGGTATTGATAAGGAAATGGCTAAATCCATCTATTTTAGCTTTACCTTAGACTAGATGCGAGAATGATTGTTAAATTATGCTGAAATCCGGTAAATAGTTTGGTTTTAAGTCGTTTTTATGAGTGATTCCCCCGAAATAAACCTGTTTCATCAAATCGAATAATATGTCTTCAATTAATTTTCATGATTATAGATGGTTACACGGTTTCGACCATTCTGCTTTGATTCATACATCGCAGCATCAGCACGGTCAATAAATGATTCAATAGAATCATTTTTTAGGTAATGAGTAATTCCAATAGAAATAGTTATTTGGCCTAAGGACTGTTGATTATTGCTACGACGAAGACGTGTTTTTTCAATTTTGGTTCTGATAGACTCGGCAATTATATGTGCATTTTTCAAACTAGTATTTGGTAATAATACGACGAATTCTTCTCCACCATATCGAGAAGCAGTATCCTGGCCTTTAATTTGTGTCACCAGAGTCTCGGAGATAAATTTAATGACTTTATCTCCTACTAAATGGCCATGAGTATCATTTACTTTTTTAAAGTGATCAATATCTAACATTAATAAGGAAACAGAAAACCTGGTTTTTTGAGACTGTAGAAGCACTTCATCAAAAGCTTTAATAAGACCTTTGCGATTTGCAATTCCAGTCAAAATATCATTTAAGTTTTCGACAGTTGCCTTATTCAATTTGTTTTCGAGTTCATTAATTTGTATTTGACTTTCATTGATCTGTTTGCGCATGGTTTGCAAGGAAGATATCATCGTTTGAGTTTCAGTAATTAAATTACCAATAATATCCAAGGGATTAGGTGGGGTGGTGGTTGGCTTATCAATTTGTTTCCCATAGCCCTGTAAAGACTGTTGGAAATTAGAGGCGCTGGAATCGGCTGTTTTAGTCGTTTCCGATAGATGTGAGATTAAGTGAATTAATTCGCTTTGAGCCTGCTTAAAGGCTTTTGTATCTTGGTCAGAAATAAAGTTATCAAAGAAAGTTTCTAGCAGCTCATTAGTAATTTTTTTCCCCTGTTCTATATATTCATTGATTGCTTGTTTTAAGTCTATGTTTATTGATCGGTAATATTCATACCAGACGGTATAGTTGACTGGAGTTGCTGCTAGGTTGTATTTTGAAATCTGGGGAATAACAAGGCGTAAAATATCTATAGATTGCATTTCAGATTCCATGTTTTTTTGGCGTGAATTGTTTTTTAACATGATGCATACAAGTTACTTATTATTGGGGTATTAATAACTACAGAGACATTCACCGTTTATTGCTGGCAGTTCCTCAATATACGTCGCAAATACCTTCATGAGGACTTGTGAGTAGTGTCCTTGCTAGTAGTTAAAATCTAAAAATGATTAGCCAATAGATTGATCTTCTTATGGATTGTTAATTTCCATGTAAATTAATTATTATCGTTAAGCGCTTTATCAACGATGCGTTGAAATTCGCTCTGTTTTTTTCTAATAAAGCCCATCATTTGCTCTTTTTTAATCGATTTATCTTTTTCAGAATAAATAATGTTGTCAAGTGCATCATCTGCATAACTGTTAATTAGATCATCGAAATTATCTTTTAAAAATTCGTATATATTGCCAAGTTTTTCACTTTCGAAAACATTGCAAAGAATGCGGCTATCATTTAAAAAGGCATCGACTGTTTGATGGAAGCTGGATCTGTCATGGTTATTTGGGGAGTTAACAACATTTTCTACCACTAAAAACATGTAATGCGCAGCCGAATTGATGTGAAGATTGATTAAATTTCTTGTTTGTATATCATTAAGTAAATTGTTCGTCTTTGTGGGGATTGTCTTTGGAGCAAAAGTTGTAGGGTTTTTTCTGAATTCCAGACTATTTTTAGGGAGAGAGTGCAGCCCCTCAAAAACAAGCTGTAGAGCATTGATTCTTTCTGTTTTTAGTTGTTTAAGCTCATTTTTATAAAGGCGTTCTATCATTCGAGGTTCGATTTCTTTATCAAGATAGAGTTGGCTAAGCTCTGCTATTTTTGAATATGATATATCTGCATACATTTCTTTATATTCATCAACACATTTTTTGTATGCATCGTTATCAAACAATTCATACCCTTTTAATAATTTTATTTTTGGGTTTATACTCACCATATCTTTAGTTTGTATTGAAAATTTTAATTTGGGTTATGAAATTCCATCGTTTATCTATAATTACTATTGAATAATATGATTTATCCGGCTTATCCATGCTACTGAAATATAGTCATAATGAGTTTTTACTCACGATAGAAAAATAAAATATTACGGATATTTTAGGCAGTCACTAATAATGAGTAAAGTATGTGGATGGACTTTTAAATGTCGCGAACTGGTCTTTTGTTCGACTTACGTAGTAAATTTAGGAATGCGGAGCGTTCCTAATAATGGTTTTTTCAAGACATCATAAATTGTCTGGTTTGTATTAGAGTCAGTTTATATCGTAAATATGTTTTGATCGATGTAAAGAAATTTCAGTTATCTAAATTGAGTATGGATGGGCACCTTTAGTCATAAACGGTGGCTAATATAAATGCTTTCGATGAACCTGCGCTGAATAAGTTTTTAAGCACAATAAAGTTTTGGCAGTTCAACGATTCCTAGTCACTAAGGAGAATAGCTGATTTAAGTAAGCACTGTGATAAAGCTAATAAGAGTAGATGTGAGAATACTTGTTAAATTATGGTAAAATCTAGCAACTAATTTAGTTTTTTATCGTTTTTATGAGTGATTCCCCAGAAACAACCCAGTTAGTTGACCGATTTGGAAGAACGGTTGATTATTTGCGTATATCCGTTACAGACCGTTGTGACTTTCGGTGCCAATATTGTATGTCGGAAGAAATGACTTTCTTGCCGCGCGCGCAAATTCTAACTTTAGAAGAAATTGATTTTATTGCTCGTGCCTTTGCTGAATTAGGTGTTGTAAAGATACGTATAACGGGGGGGGAGCCTTTAGTTCGTCGAGGCGTTTTAGGTTTATTAGAATCGATAGGAGAAATTGACTCACTTAATGAACTGGTTCTTTCGACCAATGCTTCAAAGCTGGAAGAAATGTCTGACTCATTAAAAAATGCAGGCGTAAAAAGAATAAATATCAGTTTAGATACGCTAGACCCTGTTAAATTTAAAGAAATTACCCGAACGGGTGATTTGGATAAGGTTCTTAAGGGCATAGCCGCTGCAAAAAAAGTTGGCTTTGAGCGGATTAAAATAAATGCCGTTATTTTAAAAAACCGTAATCATTTAGAAATAACTGATTTAGTCCAGTTTGCTGTTGATAATGAAATAGATATCAGTTTTATAGAAGAAATGCCGCTGGGACTGGTCAACAGTCATGATAGGGCAGAAGTATATTATTCCAGTGATGCAATTAAAGCTGATTTAGAAGGCACGTTCGATTTACAGGCAGTTGCAGATAATACTGGCGGGCCTTCCGTTTATTTTAAGGTAGCTGGCACAGATACCAGAGTAGGTTTTATCTCCCCTCACAGTGCTAATTTCTGTAGCACCTGTAATCGAGTCAGGTTAACTGTAGAAGGGCGTTTATTACTTTGTTTGGGTAATGAGCACTCAGTCGATTTGAAAAAAGTGATCAGAGCGAACCCAGGTAATATGGAAAAACTTAAGCAAACAATTAGTGATGCAATGCAGATTAAACCAGAAAAACATGAGTTTGATCTGACAGAACAGCCTATTATTTTAAGGCATATGAGTGCGACGGGGGGGTAAACTCATACCAGCTTACGAATTTATAAAGGACTTAATCAATAAAATATGAAGAATATACAATACAAAGCCCATCCTTGGCATGGCATAAGTGCGGGCGAAAAAGCACCCGAAATCGTGACCGCGTTTATTGAAATTGTACCGAGTGATACAGTCAAATATGAAATTGACAAAGAAACGGGCTATTTAAAAGTTGATAGACCACAAAAATTTTCTAACAGTATTCCTACGCTTTATGGTTTTATCCCACAAACGCATTGTGATGAAAAAGTCGCTGAATATGCGCGCGCGAACTCTAATGGCGTTGAGGTGACCAAAGGGGATGGAGATCCATTAGATATCTGCGTTTTAAGTGAGCGTACTGTCACCCATGGCAATATTATTTTACCTGCGATTCCAATTGGCGGCTTTCGGATGATTGATGGGGGTGAAGCGGATGATAAAATTATCGCGGTGCTAAAAGGAGATGAGTTCTATATGCAATGGAATGATGTTACTGACTGTCCAGAATCCTATATAAATCGTTTAAAACATTATTTCTTGACCTATAAGAATTTACCGGGTGAAAAGAATGTCTGCCAAATTACTGATGTTTATGGGCGAGATGAAGCATACGAAGTGATTCGTCGGTCACAGGATGATTATAAAAAATACATAGTAAACCATTGTTTAAATTAAGTTAACTGGATAATTTAAAATGAATAAAGCATTAAGTGCAGACGATATTATTGCTCAAGCACGTAAATATAAAGAAGGCCGAGAAAAAAACTACCGAGAAAAAGCCTTAAAGCTTTATCCCTGGGTTTGTGGGCGTTGTACGCGTGAATTTACTCATGCAAATTTAGCAGAATTAACGGTACATCATAGAAACCACAACCATGATGACAATCCTGAAGATGGCAGTAACTGGGAATTACTTTGCCTATATTGTCATGATAATGAACATTCTCGTTTTGAAGAGGAAGTTCGTTATGGCAGTAGTTCAGCGTCAGTAGCAGAAGATCATAGTGGTGATGCAACCTTTAATCCGTTTGCAGATTTAAAAAGCATGATGAAAAAATAGCAAGATGAAAAAATGTGACTGGGCTCTTTCATCTGAATCAGAAGAAAGCTATCACGATGAAGAGTGGGGAGTGCCCGTCCATGATGATCGATTACTATTTGAATTTTTGATTCTGGAAGGTGCTCAAGCGGGTTTAAGTTGGTCAACCATCTTAAATAAAAGGGAAGGGTATAGAAAAGCATTTGATGATTTTGATGCCAAAAAAATAGTACTTTATGACCAAGTAAAAATTCAGCAGTTATTGAATAATACGGCCATAGTAAGAAATAAACTTAAAGTAAATGCCGCTATTACGAATGCTAAAGCCTTTTTAGAGATACAAAAACAGATGGGTAGTTTTAATCGTTATATCTGGCAGTTTGTGCAAGGTAAAACGATTCAAAATCAGTGGCAACATTTTGAACAGGTTCCTGTATCAACCCCAGAATCAGAACAGATGAGTGAAAGCTTAAAACAAAATGGTTTTAAGTTTGTTGGCCCGACTATTTGTTATGCTTATATGCAAGCGGTAGGTATGGTGAATGATCATACAGTTGACTGTTGTAGGCATAGCGAGCTTTCTTAATAAGGCTACATAGCTAAACTTTTAGAAAAACAGTGACTTCCTTATTTTCATACAAATAAATAGGGTTTATTTTTTCAGAGAAAATAATGGATATATCCAGTCAAAAAGACTATAACGAAAATTATCTTCAATTGGTCCAATCCCAACAGACACTGCTATTGTCTACGATATCGGAACAAGGTAAAGCAGAATCTAGCTATGCCCCCTATATTAGAGATAAAGAAGGTGTGTTTTATATTTTTGTTAGTGAGTTGGCAAGCCATACAAAAAATATGCTGCAAAATCATCAGGCCAGCATTTTATTTATTCAGTCAGAAAGCGAAGCTAAAAACCTTTTTGCACGGGAGCGCGCAGTATTTGATTGTGTAATTAATGAAGTCCAGAAACAAGATGAATGTTATTATAAGCAAATGCTAATAATGAAGGAAAAGTTTGGTGAGACGGTTGAATTATTACAGAGTTTACCTGACTTTCACTTATTAGCTTTAGCCCCGGTTAATGGAAAATATATCGGAGGCTTTGGAAAAGCATTTTCTATTAATATGGATAATGACACACTTCAGTTTTAATTTAACAAGCAATGAAAAAAGTATTATTAATTATTACCATCAATTTGTTTTTATTGGGCTGTACAACAACGGGAGACGGTTATATGCAACAACAAGAATTATTGACGCAAATAAACCAGGGAAACCCCCCGATTATTGTTGATGTACGTTCAACTAGCGAATATCAATCGGGCCATGTACCTGGTGCTATTCATGTGCCTTTTTGGACTGCTTTCACCACTGATAAAATGGCTGGCTATAATAAAGATGATTTGGTTGTAATGTACTGTGCTCATGGTCCAAGAGCAGGTGTTGCTAAATTGGCTTTTTATTTTTCCGGATTTAAAAACCTTAGTTACCTGTCCGGTCATATGACAGCATGGGCAAAAGCTGACTTGCCTTTAGAATTCCCCCAATAAAATATTGTGGGTAAATAGGGGCGTACCCAATGTCGTTAAGTTAAGCAATTTAAGGTCAATGTTTTTTGCTCTTAAGCCCTCTCCTGATGGAGGGGGTTGGGGGTGGAGAAATTAAAACAGACTCTTTTTACCTTAATTTAACCTGATTACGTACGAGTTTCAGCTATTTAACAAAACCACCTACTTAGCAGTAATACGTCATCTCGGCAGGGATTGC
>ENA-ORXI01000728-ORXI01000728.1-sediment-metagenome-genome-assembly--contig:-NODE-728-length-27428-cov-4.823370_pt1 | contig 27428 bp, 20 predicted proteins | sample MGYA00237861_ERZ511468 | MGnify/ENA primary metagenome ERZ511468 (study PRJEB26299, sample SAMN06266213) | sediment metagenome | isolation source: Hudson Canyon methane seep mesocosm | place: USA:Hudson...
CTAAAGCTTCACTTACACCGGAGCAAACCAGAGAAATCGTATTTAGCACCATGAGTGATAAGCAGAAAGACGAGTTTTCTGAGCATCATGAGTGTAACTTTGCTATCAGTGCGCGAGGGATTGGGCGGTTTCGTGTTAGTGCCTTTTATCAACGTAATTTATGTGGCATGGTATTGCGTCGCATTGAAACGAATATTCCAAAAATTGATGACCTGCAATTACCCGATATTATTAAAACGCTGTCGATGACAAAGCGTGGTTTAATCATCTTTGTGGGGGCGACGGGTACGGGTAAATCTACATCTTTAGCGTCGATGATTGGTCATCGAAATCGTAATAGTCATGGTCATATCATTTCAATTGAAGACCCTATTGAATACATTCACCAGCATCAGGGTTGTATTGTTACTCAGCGAGAAGTGGGTATCGATACCGAGAGCTTTGATGTGGCATTGAAAAATACATTACGACAAGCCCCCGATGTAATAATGATTGGTGAAATTCGGTCTCAAGATACTATGAATTATGCGGTCACCTTTGCGGAAACAGGCCACCTTTGTTTGGCAACACTGCACGCTAACAATGCAAACCAGGCATTGGATAGAATTATTAACTTCTTCCCCCCAGAGCACCATAATCAGATCTGGATGGATTTGTCGCTGAACCTTAAAGCCATTGTTGCGCAGCAGTTGATACCTACGCCAGACGGAAAGAGTCGACGAGCGGTTATTGAGGTATTAATTAATACGCCACTTTGTGCCGACATGATCCGTAAAGCCGAAGTACATAAGCTTAAAGAATTGATGACCAAGTCTCGTGATATAGGGATGCAGACTTTTGATCAGGCACTTTATGATCTTTATTCTAATGGTGAAATCACCTATGAAGACGCTTTGCGCCATGCTGATTCTGAGAACGATCTGCGATTGTTGATTAAGTTGGGCTCAGGTGGTCTAGGCGATCAGCTTTCAGCGTCGGTTGATGGATTGTCTATAAGTGATGATTTGTAATCAGGTATTTGGAAGAATCTACTACACGTAGCCTTGATGGAGTAAAACGGAATCAAGGGGGGTTATTGGCATAATAGGCAGTGTGCTATTATCTCCTTGATTCCGCTTCGCTTCATCACGGCTACGGTGTATGTTTTTTTAGAAGAAAACGTTCAGACCAAGGTACATAGTCTGAGATGTGTCTTCTGTTTCAACTGTATATTCGTAAACGAAAGGGTAGTAAAACTCAACAACATCGATGTCATCCCAAGTTCGATATTGCCAGTCTATGCCGCCAAGAACTTCGATTGAGTTTGTGATTTTATAAGTGGCACCTACTCCAAACTTTAATGCTAAAGCACTTAATTCGTCATCTGAGTATACAACTCCTTGCTCATCTTTTAGTTCAGACCAATCAAGACCTACCCCTGCTTGGATGAATGGATAGAATTTTTCAGTCGCTTGAAATGCTTTAACTAAATCGATGCCGATGCCATAAACATTTTCATCAAACAGTTCTACATCTTCGCTTTTGAAGTAGCCTTGAAGGCGCCAGTTATTTTCTAGCTCAGCACCAAACTTAAGCCTAAAACCATCTTGATCTAAATCGATGTCTCCGGAATCACCTTCAATGGTTATGTCATAATTAGTTTCACCCTTAAAAACATCTAACCCAACATATAGTCTAGTGTTTTGTTGCTCAGTTGTTTCTACAGGGGTAACTGCTTGAGATTCTGCTGTACTCTGAGTTTGAGGCTCTACTGGCGTCTCTGTTTGAGATTCTGCAAATGCAGGAGTTGCCAATAAAGAAAATGCTAATAAACCGATAGAAGCGTTGTTCATCCTTGTAACCTTTGTATTGTTGAAAAAAATCGGCGGGATTCTACATGAGGATAAAATGAAACACTACCACTTTAGGGTGGGTGCTATATGGGTCTAGCGATTGTTTTATTGAAATATAGGTTTGCTAGACTCATGAAGCATATTTTTTAGAAAAATAAACTACCTGTAGCCGTGATGGAGTAAAACGGAATCAAGGGGGGTTATTGGCATAATAGGCAGTGTGCTATTATCTCCTTGATTCCGCTGCGCTGCATCACAGCTAGGGTTTTTTCGTTATGATTTTTTAATGCGCTTCGTCCCAATTGTCGCCTACGCCAGCTTCTACTAACAAAGGCACATCTAGCTTGGCTGCATTTTCCATTTGTTCGATCAAACCTTGCTTCACTTCATCAACTTGATCTTCCCGAACTTCAAGAATCAATTCATCGTGCACTTGCATGATCATTCGTGCGTCGAGTGAGCGTTGCTTTAACCAGCTAGAGACACCAATCATCGCTTTTTTGATGATGTCGGCTGCCGTGCCTTGCATGGGGGCATTGATAGCGGTTCGCTCTGCGGCTTGCTGGCGCATTTTGTTACTGGCGTTTATTTCAGGTAAGTAAAGGCGGCGGCCAAAGATGGTTTCAACGTAACCATCATCGTGAGCTTGGGCACGAATGCGATTCATATAGTCCAGTACGCCAGGGTAGCGTTCGAAGTAACGGTCTATATAGCCTTGGGATGTTTTACGGTCGACTTTAAGTTGTTTGCTCAGCCCAAATGCAGACATTCCATAAATAAGGCCGAAGTTGATGGCTTTAGCGCTTCTTCGTTGGTCTTGTGTTACCTCATCAACGCTTACGCCAAATACTTCGGCAGCGGTTGCTTTATGCACATCAACACCATGAGAAAATGCATTAAGCAGGCCTTGGTCTTGAGATAAGTGAGCCATAATGCGCAGTTCTACCTGAGAATAATCGGCAGCGACTAGTTTATAGCCTTTAGGTGCAATAAACGCCTGACGAATACGACGTCCTTCTTTACTTCTAATTGGGATGTTCTGCAAATTTGGATCAGAAGAAGAAAGTCGTCCTGTAGCGGTTACCGCTTGATGATATGACGTATGAATGCGGCCTGTAGATGGATTGATCTGAAGGGGGAGCTTGTCTGTGTAGGTTGATTTCAACTTGCTCAGGCTACGGTATTCTAAAATAACTTTAGGCAAAGGGTAATCTAAAGCCAATTCTTGTAAAACCGGTTCTGCTGTTGAAGGAGCGCCTTTAGGTGTCTTTTTAATGACCGGTAACTCAAGCTTCTCAAAAAAGATCACTTGTAGTTGTTTAGGGGAGCCTAAATTAAATTCTTCACCTGCCAGATCAAAGGCTTCTCGCTCAAGCTCAATCATTCGTTCTTCAAGTTCTTTGCTTTGCAGGCCTAATAAATGAGCATCAACCAGCGCACCGTCACGTTCAATATCAGAAAGGATTGGGACTAAAGGTAGTTCAATATCCCGATATACAGGCTGAAGTGAAGGCGTTTCATTTAATTTTTCAGCTAAGGCGTGGTGAAGCCTAAGTGTAATATTTGCATCTTCCGCAGCATAAGGAGCCGCTTTTTCTAGTTCAATTTCATTGAATTTAAGCTGCTTAACGCCTTTGCCTGCAATTTCTTCAAAATGAATAGTGTCGTGGTCCAGGTACTTTTGCGCAAGGCTGTCCATATCATGACGAGTGCCTACTGAATTAACTACATAAGAGGCTAACATGGTGTCTTCAGCAATACCCTGAAGGCAAATACCATGGTTCGCCAGTACGTTTCTATCATATTTCAGATTTTGACCGACTTTTTTCTTTTGATTATCTTCTAATAGCGGTTTAAGGGCATTGAGCACAGCCTTTCTATCAAGCTGTTCCGGTGCGCCCATATAATCATGAGCTAATGGAACATAAGCGGCTTCACCGGGCTTCACACTAAAAGAAACCCCGACAATCTGTGCTTCCATATAGCTTAAACTGGTCGTTTCAGTATCAAAGGCAAAGAGATCTGATTCCGAAAGCCTCTTTAACCATTCATCGAATGATGATTGTGTGAGCACGGTTTCGTACTGAGTTTCTATAGCTGGCCGCTCTGCTTCTTGAGAGTCATTGCTAGCCTTCTCACGAGGGTTTTCAGCATTAAGGTTTCTATTTTTTGAGCTTGATGGCTTTTGTAGTTGATTGACCCAGCTTTTGAACTCATATTCCTTGAACAGCTCGGCTAGTTTTTCATTATCAATCTCAGAATGCTCTATTTGATCAATGCTTTGTTCAAGTTCAACATTAACGTGAATAGTAGCGAGTTTGTACGACAAAGGCAGAAGTTCTAGACTATTTCGAAGACTTTCGCCGATTTTACCTTTAACTTGATCCGCGTTTTCCATGACAGCCTTAAGTGTTTCATGCTGGTCTAACCACTTTACGGCTGTTTTTGGACCACACTTGGGTACGCCAGGGATGTTATCAACGCTGTCACCGACCAAGGCAAGGTAATCGATAATCTGGTCGGGTGTTACGCCAAATTTTTCTTTAACACCCGCTTCATCCATAAAGGTATTGGTCATGGTGTTCATCAAGGTGACATGTTGCGTCACCAGCTGAGCCATATCTTTATCGCCTGTTGATATTATAGTGTCCACACCTTTATTGGTGGCTTGTGTGGCCAGTGTTCCAATAACATCATCCGCTTCAACATCGGGAATAATCAGTAGCGGGAGCCCCATAGCACGGATGATTTCGTGAATAGGTGCAATTTGCCCTCGCAGATCATCAGGCATAGGGGGTCTGTTCGCCTTATATTGCTCATACATGTCATGGCGGAAGTTCTTGCCCTTGGCATCAAAGATAATAATCACCTTTGAGCCGGGATAATCTGCTTGCAACCGCCTGATCATGCTTATAACGCCTTTTATCGCGCCAGTGGGTTGCCCTTTGGATGTAATTAAAGGGGGAAGTCCGTGAAATGCACGAAACAGGTAAGATGAACCATCGACCAATAGGACGGGTTTGTTGATTTCCGCTTTACTCATGAGTGTATTCAGGTGTCTAATAATGAATTAAGGAATAACTAGATAAAGTGTAGGTTACCAATGAAGAAACTGATATTCACCCTGTTTTTTGCTTTTCAGCTATTAACGGGTTCAATGATGGCGGGTACAGCGCTTGCTGCTCAACCAGAAAGCTCTAATCCGAATGAGCCAAAGATCACCATTCGCCAGGGAAAAGAGAAAACATTTTATGAATACCGGGTTAATGGCATCCTTAAAGAAATTAAAGTAGTACCTAATTTGGGATCAGAATATTACCTTGTGCCTGACGATGGTGGTGGCTGGATTCAGGAAGATAAGTCTCAACTACTGGTTCCTAGTTGGGTAATATTTCGCTGGTAAGTGATCGCTAACTATGGCTGTGTATACCCCCGTATCTAAAGGTGAGCTGAACGCATTTCTTTCTGAATATGATCTGGGGTGTTTGGTTGATTATGCCGAAATTGGTGATGGAATAGAGAATAGCAATTTTTTTGTTACCCTCAACGATAGGCAGTGGGTTTTAACCCTTTTTGAAAATTTGCATGAACATCAGCTGCCTTTTTTTCTTGAGCTGATGAGTTGGCTTGAAGAAAGAGGTTTTTCAGTTCCAGCTCCTCACCCCCTAAAAGATAAATGTTTGTATCACAAGCTAAATGGGAAACCTGCCATTCTGGTTCCAAGATTTAGTGGGCGATCTCTGGATAATCCCCGGCCTATACATTGTAAGCAGGTAGGGCATTTTGTAGCGGCAATGCATCAGGCTTTAGAGTCTTGTCCTCAAACGCGCAAAACACCCAGAGGCTTAGTTTGGATGAGGGATATTGAGACTAGACTGTCTCAGGTCTTATCTATTTCGGCGCTATCTGTTTCGGAATTACGGCTAGTTACTCAATCTATTGATCATTACCAACATACACTGCCGCAACTAGAGCAATGCCCTACCGGGCTTATTCATGCCGACTTATTCAAAGATAATGTTCTATTTGATAATGACAAAATAAGTGGCGTGATTGATTTTTTTCATGCTTGCAATGAGGCCTTACTGTTTGATTTAGCCGTGGTTGCTAACGACTGGGCGATTAATAATGATGGCAGTTATGATGATTTAAAATTAAAAGCACTGATTGAAGCTTATCAATCAGTTAGGCCTTGGCAGAAGAATGAAGTGCAGCTATGGCCGCATTTTTTACACTTAGCGGCTTTAAGATTTTGGTTGTCACGTCTTGAAAGTCGATACCTGCCTGGTTATCAGCAGGCTTCGACTCAGGGAGATCAAACTAAAAACCCTGATGAACTGAAACGAATTATTTTGAACTTAGGGTTTGTTGGTTAGTCTTTATTCAAAACGACGGTCATTCCCGCGAAGGCGGGAATCCATAATACAGATCTAGACCAAAATGCTGGATCCCCGCCTTCGCGAGGATGACTGAAAGGGGAGGGGGCTACAGGTTTCTCATCAATAAAGCATATTCCAAATCTGTAGGTGCACCTTCTGGAATAGGAATCGTCATTATATGACCAGACCCAGGAGCAACATCAACATCTTTACCCCAGCGGTTAACCATAGAAGGTAAGTTGAAGGTTACATTGCCTCCAGGAGCCATTAGTTCAATTGAATTCCCCACTGAGAGCTTGTTTTTTATTTCAAGCGTCATGAGGCCATCTTCAGCGTTAACTTCAGTGACCTCTGCAACAAAAATCTGTTTTTGAGAAACTGAATTACCCTGTTCGTAGTTTTGGTATTCATCATGAACATGACGGCGATAAAAACCTTCGGTATATCCACGTTGCGCAAGCTTCTCAAGGTCATCCATTAAGTCCATATTGAATGCTTTACCTGCCATAGCATCATCAATGGCCTGGCGGTAGACTTGTGTGGTACGGGCAACGTAATAATATGACTTTGTTCGTCCTTCAATCTTCAGTGAGTGAATACCCATCTCGGTAAGACGTTGTACATGTTGTACTGCCCGAAGATCTTTGGAGTTCATAATATAGGTACCGTGCTCATCTTCATAAGCAGGCATTAGGTGGTCTGGTCGGCCAGGTTCCTGGAGTAGAAATACCTGATCCGTGGTTGATCCTTCGCCTAGTGTTGGTCCTTGTTGCTGTGGTGTGTCTGGTGTTGCTGATTCTGTTTCAGGCGTCCATTCTTCAACAGGAATCACATTACCAGCTTCATCTTCTTTCGCTTCGTGAGCCTGGTATTTCCAGCGGCATGAATTTGTACAGCTACCCTGATTGGGGTCACGTTTGTTTATATAACCTGAGAGTAAGCACCGCCCAGAGTAAGCCATACAAAGTGCGCCATGAACAAAGACTTCCAGTTCCATCTCTGGGCATTTTTCTTTAATCTCAGCCATTTCATCAAGAGATAGCTCACGAGAAAGAATGACTCGCTCAATGCCTTGACGTTGCCAGAACCGGACCGCAGCATAATTAACCGCGTTCGCTTGCACCGAAAGGTGAATAGTCTGATCAGGCCATTTATCTTGAACCATCATTATTAGCCCAGGGTCAGACATAATAATTGCGTCAGGCTGCATCGCAATAACGGGTTCAATATCTCTCAGATAGGTTTCTATTTTGCTGTTGTGAGGCGCTATATTACTCACAACGTAGAATTTCTTTCCTAGTTCATGAGCTAGCTGAATACCTTGCTCAAGCTTTTCAAGGTTAAATTCATTCTCTCTTACGCGCAGACTGTAGCGAGGTTGGCCTGCATAAACCGCATCCGCCCCGTAAGCAAAAGCATACTTCATGTTTTTGAGTGTGCCCGCCGGCGCTAGTAATTCGGGAGCTTGGATCGAGGGCTGAGAGGTGGACATTGCAAATTTACCTGTAAAAGACTGAGCTATAAAACGTGAATCATAACACAGTTCAAATAATGGTAGAAAAAATGAGTCAGTGGTTGATGTTTATGTAGGGGGCGAAAATCAAAAAAGATTTCGTTATTTCAGTTCATTAGTATGAATATTCTAATTTTTGAGGGTAATGTAGATGATGAATCTAGAAGAGAGGGACTTCGAGCCCTTTAAATGTTTTTATTTATTGGAGAACTATTATGGGCAAGCTACAATCATTTCAGACACAAATCCAAGAAGCTGTTGAAAAGGGACTCGCAACTGTTGAAGAGCAGCACAAAGCGATTGCTGAAAAGTCTTTTGGTTATGCTGAGAAAGTAGAAACTGAAGCAAAAAGCTACAGCATCAAAACTGTTCAAAAGGCGCATGATGACGCTATTGGTGGTATTTACGAGTCAATCCGTACATTCAACGCTAAAGTAAATGAATATGTTTCTGACCTTGTAAACAAGGTAGAGAAAGTAGAAGAAGCGGTTGAAGATGCAGCTGAGGAAGTTGTAGAAGCAGTTGCTAAGAAGGCACCTGCTAAGAAAAAGCCTGCTGCTAAAAAAGCACCTGCTAAGAAAGAAGAAGCTACTGCTTAATGAGTAGAGATATCCGTTCTCTTCTGTAAGGATGCAGATAAGATCAGGAAATTCGAAAAAGAGAGGCTATTGCCTCTCTTTTTTTATGTCTGGGTTTTTTCTGTATAGGCTTTTATGTGGGTGGGGGCGTGTTATTTGGATGCGTTTTCTTCAAAGGGATAACCCTTAGCTTTCTTTTTGGTGATGGTTTCAAGTCGTGTAATTATTTTATCAAATTCTTTTGTTAAAGCTGGAATTTCAGCGTGCTTAACAGATATTTCCTGTTCGATTTCAACAATCTTGTCTTTTTGTTGAGTAATCTTATTCAGAACGTTATCTGAGACTTTCTTGCCGGTACGTTCAAGATTTGCTGCTTTAGCTTCCTCTTGCTCAAGTTGCCCCTTTACAACGGTTATGTTGCCATTTTTGAGTGAGACAAAATCGTCAATATCTTGTAACTTTCTTTTTAAAACCCGCACGGCATCGTTAGGGTGGCTGTATAGTTTTAACAGAGCAAGGTCTTGTTCTTTCTGTTTCTTTGCGGCTATAGCTTGTCGAGCTTGTTCGGCCTCTTTGCTGTCTCTATTGGCTATTTGCTCAGCGGTAAGAGCGGGTGGCACAGATTTGATAAGCCGTCCCGAATTACTGAGTATATCGTAGCCATTTCGAACAAGGTGAGGAGGGACATTAAGGCCTAACACGGTCACGCCATTTTCATCTTTATAACGGTAAAGGTTGCCAGCATGGGCATTAGAAATATAGGATGCAGCCAGAATAAAGGTAAGTAATAAAGTGATCCGTTTAAAATTACTCATGTTAGAAAATGATCTCAGCGCTTAAATAAGGTGGTGTACATAACTCTCTAGAAGTATAGCACTACATAGCTTGGCATTAGAAAAAATATAATTTATAAAGGCGCGGATTTTAATCATAAGTGCGCCATATTTGAATTCTCATTGTTCATTAAACGTAAATAGTCCATGGATCTTATTTTAGAGCAGTTTATTTTATTTGTAATTTCATTACTCGCGAATGGTTTGAGTGCGCTGGCGGGCGGTGGGGCGGGGTTGCTACAGTTACCTGCATTATTATTTCTGGGTCTTGCATTTGGTACGGCTTTAGCGACTCATAAAATTGCCAGTGTGGCGCTGGGTGTGGGGGCAACAATTAGGCACATTAGGGAGAAGGGCATTGATCTCCGGTTTTCCCTCTTCATACTCATAGCAGGCTTGCCAGGTGTTGTTTTAGGCGCGCTTGTTATTTTAGCTGTGCCTGATGCTATTGCTCGCTTGGTACTAGGTTTCTTTACTACAGGCTTAGGTATTTATTCATGGCAGTCACCTTCATTGGGTATGGTTTCAAATCATAAGCATCGAACCTTGCTGGGCTGGATTATTGGTGGTGCAGGCCTATTTTTCATCGGTTTTCTCAATGGCTCAATCACCTCAGGAACAGGCCTTTTTGTGACAATATGGCTGGTGGTATGGTTTGGTTTTGATTATCAAAGAGCGGTCACTTATACCCTGATATTGGTGGGCTTGTTCTGGAATGGTTTTGGTGCGGTCACTTTAGCGCTGCAAACAGATGTTAAGTGGGAGTGGATACCTGCATTACTTGTAGGTGCATTGCTGGGAGGTTATTTTGGCGCGAACTTATCGATTGCTAAGGGAAATAAGCTGGTGAAGCGATGTTTCGAATTTGTGACGATAGCGGTAGGAGTATCGCTAATTGTTGATGGGCTGCTCTAATTTATTTTTTCAGATATAACAAGCGTTGACCCTGTAGATAATTCTGTGCATTTACCCTCAATCCAGTTTTCTACATCACTTGAGTCAATAGGTTCACTAAAGTAAAAGCCTTGTATGATGTCGCAATTCATTTTCTGTAATAGCTGAAGTTGTGTCTCAGACTCAACCCCTTCTGCGACTACGGTCATTCCCAGAGTGTGTCCTAGCTGGACAATCGCCATGGCGATGGCCGCGTCATCTTCATCTGTTTCTATATCTTTAATGAATGAACGGTCTATCTTTATTTTCTGTACTGGAAAGCGTTTAAGGTAACTTAATGAAGAATAGCCTGTTCCAAAATCATCAATAGATAATTGAACGCCTAACTGGTTTAGCTGCTTCATGGTTTGTATTGCAGAATCAACATTCTGCATGACCAGGCTTTCTGTTATTTCCAGTTCCAGGCGCTCAGGAGGAAATTGGGTTTCTTGTAATACTTTTTGAACCGTTGAGACCAAATCTGACTGATGAAATTGTGCTGCAGATACATTCACCGCCAAGGTTAAAGCATTTTGTTCATTTTTCCAGTGCAAGGCATGCAAACAGGCGTTCTTCAGCGCCCACTCCCCAATGGCCGGCATTAAACCATGTTGCTCTGCAATAGGCAGAAATTCTTGTGGTGGTATCAGTGTGCCGTTGTTATTCCAGCGAATAAGCGCCTCAAAACCTGTTACGTGAAGCGAGGTCGAGCTAATTTGTGGTTGAAAGGCCAGGTGGAAACCATCATTAGCTAGTGCGTGACGTATTTCAGTGGAGATTTCTTTTTGGTGACGAAGCTTCAGGTTCATTTCTTGTTGGAAGAAATGGAACTGATTGCCTTTGTTATTCTTAGCGCTGTACATCGCCATATCAGCGAAGCGCACCAACTCTTCAGTGTCTAGACTATCTTCAGGGTAGAGGGTAATGCCCATACTGGCTGAGGTGTAAATTTCATTATCTTCAAAGCTGAAAGGTTGGGCCAGTGAGTCTATGATTCGTTGTGCGGCGGCAACAATATTGTCTAATCTCCCTACATCTTCAAGAATAATGGCAAATTCATCCCCCCCTAAGCGGGCAACGGTATCACTGTCTTTAATATGTGCCTGAAGCCTTTTCGCAACACCTTTAATGAGCTCATCACCAATAGCATGACCCAACGTGTCATTTATTTCTTTAAAACTATCCAGATCTAATAACAGTACAGCACCTTGGGTATCGTGCCGCTCACACTGAGCTAGTGAGTGGTGCAGGCGGTCTTGAAACAGCATTCGGTTGGGCAAGTGACTTAATGCATCGTGACTAGCCATGTGTTCTATCTGGTGTTCATACTCACGTCGGGATGTGATATCGATTAGGGTACTTTGAATCGCCGAGTGTTCATCCCACTGAATGACCCTGCTCATATTGTCTAGAATCAGTCGGCTGCCATCGCGGGTTTCGATTTCTATATCTGAGTGTGTTGGTGGTTTGTCACCCGACTGAGCTATAGATTTTAAACGCTTCAACTGGTCAAAGTCGTCCTGAGGTACTAGTTGTAACAGCGAGTCCATTGCCAGTAGTTCATCAACGCTATAACCCGTCATATCGGCAAAGGTTTGGTTAATAAAGAGGGGTTTGAAATTTCTGTGAATAAGAATGCCTTGAATGGAGCCTTCAATTAAATCTCTAAAGCGTTGTTCGCTGGTTTTCAGGTCTTCATATAATCTGGAATTTCTCAGTGCAGTGATGACTTGAGCCCCTAGCATTTCTACTAAGCCCATTCGTTCTTGAGAGAACGCGTGAGCCATTTGATTGTTTTCAAAATAGACTAAGCCTACTTGTGTGCCTGCATCGGTAAGAGGGACGGCCATAGCTGACTGCACTTTGGTAGAGCGTAGGTACTCTGTGGGGAAAAACCGCTGCTCTGCCCGAACGTCTGCAACCAGCAAGGGGCTTCGAATGCGTTTTACATAGTTGATTAATGATTTTGACAGGGCAAAGTCACTGCATCTGTTAATGGGCTGTTGTAAGCATTTTTGGTTACCTTTCTCTGGGTAAACGGCGCTTACAATTAAGCTATCTCCTTCCTGAAGGAGCAGCATTGCCTTACTGGCTCCCGCGTTTTCAGCCATGATCTTAACCAACTCAGAAGAGAGATTCTCAGATTGTATATTCTCCATGATGGCCTGGCTGGCTTTTAATGCAGAAAGCCAGTCAAGACTTTGGTCAATATCGGCGCTTGGGATGCTTTTAGTGGATGCTTCAGTTATATCATTATGGCTGCTAGATGAAGGGTATGTAGGGTTATCTAATAGTTCACTGAAATTTGATTCCAACTGCTGTGTTTTAGCCTTATTGCCCCAGTGAAAATACAGGTAATGCGCTCTTTTGATATAAATAGCGGCAATCTGAGCTCTATTCTGAGTCATCCAGAAGCGGCCATAGCGCTCGTTGGCTAGGGCTTCAATATGAATGACATGGCTTTCACTGGCGGTTTCTATAGCCGCTTCGTATAGCTCCATTGCTTCAAGTGGTTGGTTATCAATATGGGCTAATTCAGCGTTGACTAACAAATACTTGTGTAGATAGTTGCTGGTACAGTTGTCAGTATAGAGTTTCAATTGCTGTTGGTTTTGTTCAACTATCTCTCTTATTTCCAACTCGTGTTTGTTTGTGTGGCTTTGAAGAAAACTCATAGAGCTGAGAAAGAGTGTCTCAGGTACTTTTAACGTGCCATGAAGGGTTGATGGTATGCTGGCCAACGCACTGCGGGCGACAACAATGAGTTCATCTTCAACATCATTAGCGCCCCAAAATCGACTACAAAGTGATCCGAAGTCATAGCCCGCCATAAATACAGGGAGGGTATGATGATCTTTCAGGAACTGAATAGGGTCAAATACATACCCTGAATCTTCTCCACTAATGGCGTCTATTGAATGCGAGAACGAAAGCGCAATAGTAAATAATGGCGTACTTTCTTTTTCCAGAAATGATAAATATTTTCGGGTGGTTGCAGCTACCTGAGTAAGAGGGGTTCCTTGAATAAAGCCATCAGTAATCAGGTAATAAGCGGCATAACTGGCGAAAACCTGGTCCCCGGCTTCGTTGGCATATTTAAATGCATCTTCAAGCCACTGCCGACTATGGCTAACTGGGTTTTGCCAGTTGTTGATGGATATCGCAAACAGAAAATAACTTCTGTTACGAACCACCAGGTTATCGCAATCTTTAGCAAGCTCAGCCCCAGCCAGTCCAAACTGATAAGCAAGGCAGTGATCATTCTTTAAGAAGCCATAAACCAAGGCAAACGAGCAGTAGGCGAAGGGGGTTATTTCATTACGGCCATGTTTAAGGCTGTAATTCACCAGATAAATAGATACCAGTGCCAACAGTTGCTTTTGCCCTGTAATATAACAAGGAGTCCAAAGACGCATTAGAAGCTTCATTACCAGCAAATGATGAGGGCTTTGGGTTTCTGTTGTTTCTATCAGGTTTTTTGCCTGAATATCTTCAAATCGGCTCGGTAACTCTTGTAATAAGTGAGCTAGCTCTTCTGATTGTGATTGCTGGTCTCGGGGGAGATTAACGTCAAGCAGTGATAGCCCGTTAAGTAGAACGTCAATAGACTCATAATACTGCCCACGTAATTCAATCAGGTTCATTTGAATTAGCAGTAGTTTGATTTTCTCTTCAGCTGTTTGGGCTTGATGTTGAAGTTCATCAATTTCACTTTCAGAATGGTTAAACCGCTTACATAGACCTTCACATTCTGCAAGAATTAGCCCCTGCTCAAAGCGTAGCGTATGGTGTTGCTGCCAGGCATTCTGTTCGTTGCCGGCCAGAGTGTTTATCAATCGAATACTTAATTCAGCATAATGAACGGCAGAGTCGAATGCAGTGGCTTTACGTGCTTTCTGCGCCGCCATCAGGCAAAGGTTAGAAATTTCTAATCGAGACTCATTAGTTAACTGGTCAACACCTGCATTAAACTGGTTGGCAATTTCAAAAAGTTTTTCTTGCTGCTCTTCATAGTTTAGTTTTTCGAGCAAGCTGCGGCCAATCTGAAGGTGATGCTGTTGTCTTGTTTTTTCAGGGACTAAATCGTAAGCACCTTGTTGTACTCTGTCATGTAGAAATTCATAGCTAGAGATAGGGCAGACAAGCTCTTTGTCATAGTCTGACCATGTGTTACGAGCGATGACTAACCCCGACTCAATGGCAGGGTATAGTTGCTGTTTTATTTCTGTTTCAGTTGTCTGGATGACTTTAGCCAGCATTTTAGTATCAAAGCGGGTTCCGATGCTGGCTGCAAACTGGAGTATGTTTTTGGTTGATGAGGGGAGGCGGTTAATACGGCTTACCACCATATCGACTAACTGGTGATCGGTAACCTTGTTGCTGCAATTAGATAGGTCATAACGCCACTCTCGTGTGGTGAAGTTGAAAAAGAGCTGTCCATCTTGATGTAGGGTTTTCAATAATTGAGTGACGTAGAAGGGGTTGCCCTGTGTTCGTCCAAATACATAGCGAGACAGCTTGGCTGCTTGTTGGTTGGATAGCTGTAATGTGTCGCAAATCAGTCGGTTAACTTCATTACTCTTTAAAGGCTCAAGATGAATCTGTTGAACATGAGGCGTATCTTGGCGAATGTTGTTTAAGGTATTTATAAGTGGATGGCCACCATAAATTTCGCTGTCTCTATATGAGCCGATTACCAGTAAATGGCAATCATGAAGTTCAACTAATAGGGATTGAATGAAGTCCAGGCTTATGTGGTCAGACCATTGTAAATCATCAATAAACATCACTAGAGGATGTTCTTTTACGGCAAAAATCTTAAGAAATCTTCGTAGTAGCCTGAGGAACACTTGTTTGCGTTCATTCGTGCCCATTTCGGGAGCGGATGGCTGAGAGCCTATAATCGCCTCCAAGTTAGGGGCGAGCTCTATTAGCATGCTTGCTTTATCACCCAGAGCGGTGACTATTTGTTGTTTAAACTTGGCTACGCGTTGTTCTGGTTCAGTTAATATTTGTTGAACTAGCTCTTGCAGGCATTGTGTAATAGCACTTAATGGAACATTGCGTTTTAAGGGCTCGAATTTGCCTGAGATAAAATAACCACGACGGTTAATTAATGGTTTGCGGATCTCATTAACTAAACTTGTTTTCCCCATGCCAGAGAAACCGTTAACCAAAACCAGTTCAGTCAGGCCTGTATTGGCGGTTTCAAAGGCTTCTGTGAGGCGTGAAATTTCTTTATCTCGACCATAAAGCGTTTGCGGAATTGAAAACTGCTCGTTTCGGTCATAAGTGCCAATTTCAAATGTTTCAAACTGTTGTGTTGTCTGCCACTGCTTTAGGCACTCTTCCAAGTCATGTTTAATACCTTTAGCACATTGATAACGGTCTTCCGTTTGCTTGGCTAAAAGCTTAGCCAAAATGTCATCAAATAAGGGGGGGATATCTTTTCGCCATGCGGAAATTCTGGGTGCAGTTTGTGTTAGGTGAGCATGAACTAATTCAAGTGGGTCGGCAGAGTTGAAAGGCCGCTGGCCACAGAGCATTTCATACAGGGTAATCCCTAGTCCGTAAAAATCGGTGCGGTGATCAATAACTCGATTAAGACGTCCTGTTTGTTCCGGTGCTACGTAAGGTAAATTTCCGCCCAGTAGTACGGCTTTCATATGCACAGGAGATTCTTGAGAGAGCTTTGAGGCCATCCCAAAATCAATGATTTTTGCTAGTCGTTTTTGTGTGTTGTAAACAATGTTGTGCGGATTAATATCTTTATGAATAACATGCTGACTATGAATTTCTATAAGCGCTTTAACAATTTGCAGGGCGATATCCAGGAAAGTGCCGATTGGAAACCCTTGCTCCGGAATACATTCAGCTAAAGGTTTCCCATTAAAGTCTTCGGTAACAATAGCAAGCCGGTGATGGTGCTGTAGTAAGCCGATGTAGTGAATAATATGAGGATGTCTGAAATGACGCCCTATTTCATACTCGTGACGAAGCCGCTCCATTAAGAATAGCGGAGGGGTGTCACCCTGAGCCGATTTAACAATAATCGGCCGGTCATTATTCAGGTCATAAGCTCGCCATGCACATGTGTCTCCGTGACGTGATAGCAGCTCAGTAATTTCAACGCCTTTAAAGGCAAATTGTGAAGAACTCATGGCTTATTTTAATTATAGCCTTTGTTATTTATGTTTTTTTGTCTGTAGGTACACTCACTTATTTGACTATATTATAGACAGTATTTCGTGAAGGGTTCTGTTATACAAATGTAATGTTTTGAAAAGGCGGGGGATGGTTCTCAAAATTTAATAAACTAGCTATAGTTAGTTATAAATAAAACAAATAACTGGATGGTCGGGTGCAATGGCTGAATCGCTTTACGAATTAACATTTTACGGAAGACTGGTTGATGGTGTGGGTCTAGATGTGGCTAAAGCAAACATGGCCGCTCTATTTAAAGCATCACCCGCTCAAGTTGAGAAGATGTTCATGGGAGGGAGGGTTGTTATTCGCAACAAACTCGACCAAGCGACCGGCAATAAGTATATTGCGGTGATGCGTAAGAATGGTTTGGTTTGTGAGACTGAACTTATGGGAGGTGTAGTATCTTCGTCAACGTCAACGTCAACGTCAACGTCCCAAACCAAAGTGACAAGTTCTGTTCCGCCTGCGAAAGAAACTACAGAGAAAGATACGTTTCAATTGAGCCCTCCTGTTGTAATTCAAGCCAAAAGTAGCGCAGATGTAGGATTTAACTTAGCAGGTGATAAAGTGGGTGATATTCTGCAGCAGAGTCATTTAGGTTTAGATCCTGAAGGAGTAAGGCTGTCGGAGCATATAGACGTAGAGACTCCCATCTTTTCTGAACTTGAAAGCATCACTATTGCACCCACAGGTAGTGTACTAGCAGACAAAAAAGACGAAGTATCGCCTATTGTGCCAGACACAAGTGAACTGTCTGTTGCTCCAACGGGGAGTGATATGGGGCAGGTCAAAAAGGATGATAAAATTGAGGTGCCAGACCTTTCTCACCTTAAGCTGGACGATCTTCCAAAGAATCAATAAGATAGGGCTTTTGTTGCATTAAAGCATCTACCCTCCTTGTCATCCTCGCGAAGGCGGGGATCCATATTTTTTAAATAGTTCAGAGCTATGGATTCCCGCCTTCGCGGGAATGACTGTAATTTCTGACTAGGTATTAGTTAGGAATCGTTCTCATGCGCCCCTCTCAATTTAGCCTGTGTGCACTACTTTTTAGTTTTGTGTCATTGAATATTTTTGCCGCTGCTCTCCCTAATGAAGCATCCGATAAGAACACCCAAAAAAACAAACGCCCTATTGTTGGCTTGGTATTAAGTGGTGGTGGTGCCAAGGGCTTGGCGCATGTGGGTGTGCTTAAGGTTTTGGAAGAGATGAAAATCCCGGTTGATATTATTGTGGGAACCAGCGCAGGGGCTTCGGTAGGGGGGTTATACGCCATGGGAATACCCTTGGGTGAACTGGAAGACCGTTTTCATGTGCTTAACTGGGATAAGGGAATGACGGATGAGTCACCTAGAGATAACCGGTCATTCAGGCGTAAACAAGATGATTTTGATTTTGCAACAGACTTGGTTCTGGGTGTCGGAGCAGACGGCGTAAAATTCCGAAAAGGTTTGATTCAAGGCCAGCAATTGATGTTGATTTTGGGTGACCTGAGTCAGCAAGGTGCTCATATTGAATCTTATGACGACTTTCCTATTCGTTACCGTGCCGTAGCTACTGATATTGAAACGGGCGAGGCGGTGGCGATTGATAAAGGAAATCTTGCACTGGCTTTTCGTGCGAGTATGTCCATTCCGGGTGCATTTCCACCGGTAGAATATGAAAATCATCTTTTAGTGGATGGGGGAATGTCTGCAAATTTACCGGTTTCGTTAGCGAGAGAGTTGGGGGCCGAGGTGATCATTGCTGTAGATATTAGCTCTCCCTTGTTAAAAGGGGATGATGTTAACTCCATGGGCGGTGTAATTGAGCAATTAACGAACTTGTTAACACGAAAAAATGTAGTAGAAGAAATAAATACGTTAACTAAGCAAGATATTCTCTTAGTGCCCGACTTGGAAGGGGCTAGCTCGGGTGACTTTGGTCGTAGTGATGAAATGGTTGAAATGGGAGCAACTACAACCAGAAATGAAGTACTGGCGTTAAAAAAATTGTCGGTTTCAGATGAGCAATGGGCTGCTTATGAGATAAAACGACAGCAGAATTTAGTGTCTTCTCAGTATATAGACCGAATTGAGCTGATTAACCAGTCATCAATAGCTAATGAGTTTTTGTCTTATCGTATTCGTCAGTCAGAACAAGCTGTTTTGGATTTGGAAGCCTTAAAAGAAGATATTAACGATATTTATGGTTTAGGTTACTTCGAACTGGTGACTTATGACATTGTTAATATTAAAGGAGAGAATGTTCTTGTGATCAAGGCCGTAGAAAAGTCATGGGGACCAGACTATCTTCGCTTTGGACTGAATTTTGAAGAAAATTTTAAAGATAATACACGTTTTAACCTTGCTGTTCACTATGATCAAACCGCTATTAATACCTTAGGTGCTGAGTGGCAAACATCTTTGCAAATAGGTAGTCACTCTTTTATTCAAACTGAATTTTATCAACCTTTATCTTATGTTTCTCCTTACTTTGTGACGATTGGTGGCGGGGTTGAGCAACGTGAGTTGAATGTATATATTGATAGCAAGCGCGTAGCTGAATGGCAGATTACCGAAAGCTTACTTGATGTGGGGTTTGGGCGTGATTTTGGGAATGATGCAGAATTACGCTTTATTTATGAAGTAGGTAGAGCAAGCGCTGACTTAGATGTAGGGTCGATTAACCCAAGGCGAGAAAGTGCTGATATAGGGAGTTTAATAGGGCAGTTTACCTATGACTCTTTAGATAATTTATTCTTGCCACATGAGGGGGGGTATTCGCAATTGTCATGGGAGGCGTCAAGAGAGCAGTTATCCGGCTCTTATGACTATGATCGTCTTTCCGCTGCATGGGGAGGCGCATATTCTTATGAGCGTTACACTATTATAGGGTGGTTAAGAGCTACTGCGGTTATTAATGATAAAACCAGTGAAAGTGATCTTGCAACAATGGGGGGCTTGTTTAACTTATCTGGTTATGGCCGAGATGAAATTATAGGTAAAGATTCAGGCTTGGCCGGGCTAATGGCTTATCGGGAATTTGGTGGGCCTTTTATACCTTACATGCTGGGGTTTTCATATGAAGCGGGCAACGCATGGTTAAGTGCCAGTGAGGCTTCGCTTGATGATGTTTTAGACTCGTCCACAGTGTTTGTAGGTAGTGATACGCCTTTGGGACCTATTATTTTAGCAGCAAGTTATGGGGATAGTGAGCATAAGGCGATTTATTTCACTATTGGTTATGATTTGTTTAATCTTTTTTAGGCAGGCTATTCAACTGTCGATAACAATTCAAATTCTGTTTTCTCACAAGGGCCTGAAAGTGGTGTTCGTATAATCGCTTTTAGCTCCTGCTTTAATGATATTTCTGGATGGCCTACGGTTTTAGCCGGAAGAGAAAAAATCTGATCTCCCGGGTAAAATTTAAAGGTTATTTGTTGAGAATTTAGCTCAATGACTTCTGCAACGCCCTTAGTGCTTTCATAAACGCAGGGAATAGACGGTTTGAGTGGTTTGTTTTTTTTAGAAGGCGTTTGAAGTTTGGCTTGCTCTGTTCTTGCTGGTTCAACATTTAGTGATGGCGCTGCGCAGCCAGCCAGCATAATAAATAATACTAAAAGCAGAATGTTTGAAGGGCTTATTACCACCATGCTGAGAATATAGTCCTGTCTTTACCTGATTATTATTTCTAGTTGATACATTCTAATACTTGCCTGCACTGCTGGTCAGCATATTCTTTTAATATTTTAACTAAAGCCTCTTCATCTCGTTCTTTAATTGCATCCAGAGAATGCCGCATGTGTTCAAGGTTTTCTTTTAACACGGGAATGCCCTTTTGAAAGGCAACAAACGCGCAACGCTTGGCTGATGGCCATAGATCATTGATTGCAGTAACAATAAAATAGTTGTCGGCATAGGTCATAGAGGCTTGTGTGTATTCTATCCCAAGGTCTAGAAACTCCATTAACTGACCTTTACTGAGACAGTCACTTATATTCTCATACAGGCCTTCCATTCGGTCAATATCCTTTTGCTCCCACCCTCTAACCAGTTTTAAACTCGTGTTTGTTAGGTACATAAGCATTGTTTCATATAGGCTCCTTACAAAATGTTCGTCAAGCTCTGTAACAAAGGTTCCTTTACGGGGGATGCTTCGAACCAAGTGTCTTTTTTCAAGCACTAACAATGCTTCCCTGACAGAGCCGTGACTAACGGATAGCTCTTTTGCCATGGGGCCTTCATAAATACGCTGACCACCTTTAAGCTGGTTGAACGCAATCAGGCTTTCTATGTGAGTGGCAACCTGTTCGGTTAAGGTTTCTTTAGGCTTAAATTGCATTGTTGGTCCGTATTATTTTTTGAAGAAAATAGTGTACCTATCCGCCATTCTAAGGGCAATGACCTTTGAGGTCTTCGTTATTGTCTTACTAGGACTTAAAGCAATGGCGCCAGCAGTCGGGACCCACGGCAAGCAAGTTTAAATAGTAGTGAACGCTCACTATAGTCGCTGGCCTTGGCTAAACGGCAGTTGCTTAAATCATTATTTAGCATTGCATCCACATCGGCAACAAACTGTTTGTTACAAACCAGAGCTGTAATCTCAAAATTAAGGTGCATGGAGCGATTATCCAGGTTGGCAGTTCCGACGCAGGCATAACGGTGATCCACCAGCATGACTTTTTGATGCATAAACCCTGTTTTATAACGATAGATTTTAATACCACTTTGGCAAGCTAGCTCTAAATAAGAGTATGCCGCATAGTAAACCAGTTTATGGTCCGGGTTTTCTGGAATCATAATGCGTACATCAACACCTCTTAGTGCCGCCAATTGTAGTGCGCTAATAATCTGTAGATCAGGCACAAAATAGGGGCTGGCTATCCAAATTCGGTGCTTGGCATGATTAATACAATTAAGAAAAAATAGCTCACAAGTGTCGAATTCATCGGCTGCACTAGTAGGGACGATAAGTACCGCACCATGAGAGTCACTATTTGACGAGCATTCCGAAGGGGAGGGTGCTTCGTTTAAATGAGGTTTCCAGTTAAGTTGAGGTACGGTATTGGCAGACCAGTACCAATCTTCAATGAAAGAGACTTGTAGCACTAATACTGACGGCCCCTGAAGTTTTATATGGGTATCTCGCCAGGGCGATAGCTCAGGGTGGTGCCCAAGGTATTCGTCACCTATGTTTAAGCCGCCAAGAAACCCTGTATGGCCATCGATAATAAGAATTTTACGGTGGTTTCTAAAGTTAATCTGAAATCGCTTGCGGCGCTTGCTCACGGTGTTGAATGACCTAATATGAACCCCCGCGAGCTCGAGTTCACTAATATATGAATTGCTTAGATTGGCGCTACCTACGTCATCGTACAGGAAGTAAATTCTTACTCCTTCAGATAATTTTTTTATCAGAAGTTGGCTGAGTTTATTGCCAATCACATCCCCTCTGACAATATAAAATTCGAGAAGAATGTAGTCTTTTGCATGTTCAATAGCATTGAACATACTTTCAAAGGTTTGTTCTCCGTTAATAAGGAGCTCAGATTTATTTTGTAGCGTAAAGGGCATGGTTGTGAGTTGGGTAATTACATCCAGCTCTTTAGTGTCTTCAGGAGCGGAACATATACACTGTTCTGCATAGGCCGAAAGTTCCTCCGCAATATGTGAGAGTTCTTTGTTACCTATTCGCCGGGCCGCTACATAACCTTTAAAACGATTTCTGCCAAAGAAAAAATAGAGCACAACCGTTATATAAGGAAATGCCATTAAACCAACAATCCAGGCAATGGCCGCCTGTGCCGTACGAAAGGTTTTTAGCACATGAAATATGCAAGCTATAGCCAAAAAATAGGTAAGGCTTAGCAGGGTAACGATTAGGCTAAAATCCATTTTTATCTCTTCACACTTTCTGTCATCCCAAATCAAAACGCTGCCAGAATGACAATGTAAGAGGGATCTTGAGTATCACTATAGATAACAACTGCTATTCTTAAATAAAGTAAAACATAAAGTACATTTATTATTAAGGGCACTGTTAAGTCTAGTCTATGTTAAAACGCGTATTTTTGCCCAGTATCATTATCGTACTCAGCTATGGCCTCTGGATTAGCCCTGACTTTAAGGTGATCTGTGCCGGTGTGGCTATCTTTCTGTTTGGCATGCTTTCTTTGGATTCAGGATTTAGAGTCTTCACTGGTGGCGTACTGGAGAAGCTCTTAGCCGCAACCACTGACAAGCTTTGGAAGAGTCTTAGTTTTGGTATCGTTAGCACCAGCTTAATGCAGTCTAGCTCGCTGGTTTCAGTTATTAGCATCTCATTTTTATCGGCTGGCTTAATTGGCTTGTCTCAAGGTATAGGCATTATCTTTGGTGCGAATATTGGCACAACTACAGGTGCATGGTTAGTTGCGGGTATTGGTTTAAAAGTTAATATTTCAGCCTATGCGATGCCTCTTCTGGTCTTTGGCGCGGTGTTTGTATTTCAGAATGCAAAGCCTTTAAAGGGGGTGGGTTATGTTTTAGCCGGTGTAGGTTTCTTATTTCTGGGCATTCATTTTATGAAGGAAGGTTTCGAGGCCTTTCGTGGCGGTATAGATCTTAGCGCTTATGCTATTCCAGGCATTAAAGGCTTACTCATTTATACCCTGCTCGGTGCTGTTGCCACGGTAATAATGCAGTCAAGCCATGCCACCTTGGTACTAACTATTACCGCACTGGCATCAGGGCAGCTTGAGTATGTAAATGCATTGGCGCTGGCTATTGGCGCCAATGTTGGTACGACCATAACGGCTATTCTCGGCTCTATTAGTGCGAATGTACAGGGCAAACGATTGGCTGGAGCCCATTTGATTTTTAATTTGGTTACCGGTCTGATTGCCCTGTTGTTGATTTCTCCCTTGCAAGTTCTGGTTGATTATCTTGCGGTTTTTCTGGGTATCGCGAATGATAACTACACCCTAAAACTCTCACTTTTTCATACCTTATTTAATGTGGGAGGCGTACTTATTATGCTTCCTTTCATTAGTCGCTTAGAGAAGCTACTTACCACAGTTTTACCTGAAGAATTACCACTTAAAACCTTGCAAGTAAACAAACCAGAAATACGCAGAGCACACCACTTAACAGATTCATCACTAACGTACCCGGATACCGCATTGAATGTAATTATCAAAGAAGTGAATGATCTTGTTGACCGTGTATTAGCTGTTATTACCTACGGTCTTTATTGTTCTTATGATGCGCTGAAGTCTGAACAGTCGACGGAATTCATCTTGGTCGAATGGGATGAGGCTCAATATAGCGAAGGTGTAGATGAGCTTTATAGAAATGAAATAAAAGGTGTGTATAGTGATATTGTTGAGTTTGCAGCTAAATCTCAACCTCAAATGAGCCCGCAGCAGCTTCAACTGGTTTTTGAGCTGAAAACAGCTTGCCGAAGTGCGGTAGAAGCACTTAAAGATGTAAAACATCTACGCAAGAACTTGTCTCGATCGAGAGAGTCTGATTATGCTGCGGTAAGTGAACAATATGATCGTTTGCGGTATGACCTGATTGAACTCATTCGTGAGGTGACACTGATCAGAGTTCGGCCTGATAAAGGCTCATTATTAGCAATTGATCGAGCCAGAGTGCATTTGGAAAAGGCAGACAGTGTTGGTAGTGGAGAGCTGGACCGCTTGATTCGTGAACGAAAAATTCCCGGAACCGTAGCCACTTCTTTAATGAACGATTTTCATTATGCTCATGGCATTGGCCGAAAATTAATAACTATGGTTGAATTGTTACAAGGAGCCTCTTCAGCAGGTGAGCGAGCTATAGACTCTGAGCTGTCGCTTGATGCCAGTGAAATATCTGATTTGATAAAGGAAATTGATCTGCGAGAGGACACTGTAATTAATAAAAAAGCGGCTAAAGGAGATACCGGTGCCGGATAAAAATAAAGTTCAGAAAATGCTAAAGAAGATAAAATCTTTTCTTGATAGTGATTATCGAGAGCAGGTTGAGCGGCGGGAGAAAATAATTGATGTGCTCAAACGCTTGAAAAAAAGAACCAAAGCGATAGATCGTCAGCTTGAGTCTGTAGTTGAAGGAGAGGCTCGCTCTGCATTGCTGGATGAGTTGGAGTTAATAAAGGCGCAGAGGAAAAAGGCTATTCAGGTGATAAAGGCAATAAAGCAGGAGGCAGAATAAAGATGCACTCCATACAACAATCACTTTTTATTCTGCTAGCCTTAGTGCTGCCGTTATTTTTTTCTGGCTGCGTTAACTATCAACGAGAAATGGGGGCTGAGAATATATGGCGAGATGGCGTGGTTTTTTCAAAAGGTAGCACCACTATCGAAGAGGTGCTGGCTAAGCTTGGGCCACCCTCTCAAATAGTTGATATGAACGAACGAACCGTTTTTTATTACCTGCACGAACAGGTTGTTGGTAGTGGTTTAATTTTGCTTGTTTATAATACCTCTGAAGAAGTTACAACGTTTGACAGGGCCTTCTTTGTATTCAGTAAAGAGGGTGTATTGGAAGATTATGCCTACAGCAAAATGGAATCTGATGCACCGTAGCTCTGTGGTTCTAAATACGATTTTTCTAAGTGCAGTTCTTTTATCCGGCTGCAGTTTTATCGATAGCCAATATGGTTATGTTCCTGATGTTCCCCCATTATCACCTCAAAGTTATCATGAGGTCTTAGCTCATCTTGGTGCGCCTGATACTATCGCGGTTGTGGGTAATAAAATCGCTTTGGTTTATCACAGTATCAAAATCAATGAACCTCAGCTGGGTCTAGCTGTTTGGGGTGCTGACTGGTTGAAGTTCAGTATGGGAGATGCAGTAGCAACGCATGACTTCCGTTATTACTCGTTTGGATCTGACGGCGCGCCAGTTGGGTCGGTTGAAAAAAAATGGGCTAACCCACTGGGGACAGGCAGTGCGCTTGGAATAATTTTTACAGCAGCGGAAACCATAGACCAGAGCCGGTTCAGAGAAGCCAGAGAGGCTCTGTTGTGGGGGAATAAACTACTACAGAACCCTGAGTTGGCTGAGAATAGTATGAATGAAATAATTGAAGGTAAACGCCTCGATATTGTTGGGCAAAGGTTTTAGTCCGGAAAAAAATCATAACGATGAGCGCCTACGCTACCTTCTAGAAGTAAGCCCCCGTCAATCAGTGTAAATAGTGCGGTATCAGGCCCGTAGGAAGGTGTCCAGCCTTTCCCCCAAACCAGTGCAGTGGCATTTGCCTGGCCTGCAAACTCGAAGGTACCGGCTTTAAACTTTTCTAATGCAGAGTTCGTTTTGAAGAACAGTATTTGACGATACTTCTGAATACCAAGGTCAGCCCCGGCCATAACCTGCAGATGCAGTACACTACCAATAGTGTCACCATCAACGACTAACCAACCCCAGCCTACTGCTCCGCCAAAGCCTGTACCCGCTCTAATATTTTGCGGAAGAATGGCGAATCCTTTGGCTTGTTTAAAGTAATCATTCAGTTCAGCTTGTTCTTTAAAACCCTGTAGTGCGTTATCTATTTCTTGTTGTTTAGCTGATGCCTCGGGTTCTTCAGTTTCACTCGTTTTATGTGTAGATGCGCACCCGGAAATCAGTACTGCAAGCAGAATAGCGGTAAAGGCTCTTGTTATAAAAAACGTGTAAAACATCATCTTTTGCACTCCAAGTGCCCGGCAAGCACATCTGAACCACCAGATACATTGCCCAGTAAGTCAGATGTAGCGAAAATTCCAGAGCGGTGAATAATAGTAAGCCCTATATAACAATCCCGAACACTTTTATGTTCAAACAAATTAGCCACAGGAAAATCCAGTTGCGCTTCCATGTAATTTAAAAAGTGCGCAGTGTTGGCTCCTTTCCGCTCTTGCTTTACTTGTTCAATAACAGGGATTCGCTCCGCGTAGGAAAAGCCAAACCCAAAGCCATAACGGAATATCTCTTTGTTAGACCAGGGTGAATACCCTGTGCCCATGGCCATCACATAAGCGTTATATTCCCAGAAGTTATCTTGGTAATCATTTTCCAAGCGTCTGTTGAAAGAGACTTTTCCCCAAAAATCGATCTTATCACCGTCATTAAGCAGTTTACCTAATGTTAATCCGGCCAAGTAAGTGTGTACATCCTCGCTTCGCTTGAACTCGCCCTGGTGAACTTTGGTAAAGGTTGATTCAGCGGTATAGCCAGAATGGATACGCCATGACCAGTCTTTGATCGCAGAAAAATTTATTGAGTTTGATGTGGCTTGGAAGGTATTGCCAAACTCGTAGCTGAAACCAAGGTACATCGTAGCCAGCGATGATTCATCAACCAAAGGGCTATTTTTTATTTCATCTGCAAGGTTCTCAAAGCTCACGTTGGCGAATAAGAGCCAGTGATCAAAAAGTCTATATGAGGTGTTTAAGCCTACTCTGGAGAATACAACACTATCGGGTGTATAAACGGATAAATCATCTCGTGACTCTTGTTCTGTCACTTCATAATAATATTGAGTAAGATCCTCGTTCTGATAGATAAGGCTTATATAGGGGGACACGCTCCATTGGTTATTCTTCCAGTTATATCGGTAGGTAAGATCAATCTCATAACCGTTATGTCTGCTCTGTAGATCGGCAAGCCAGGTTAAGGCCAGGTCGCCCCAATTCTTTTTGACTGTTGCGGAAAAACCGCCTTCCAGAGTTTGTTTTCGGTCATTCACACCATCATAAAATGCATCAGCATCGGTTTCTAGTCGGTCAAAGCGATACTGAATTAAGGCATCAAACTCTACATTTTCTTTCCATAGGTGAATTCCTGCACGGGTACCGTGAGAGAAAATATATTGCCCTTCATACAGATAGAGAGGGATAAGGTCTGCATTATTTTCATTCATTTCACTTGAAATTGTATCGACGTGTTTATAGGGGCTAACACCAAATCGTAAGCCTGCACCAAGGCCGACGCTACCAGGGGCGGAGTCGCTAAATGGAATTTGCGTGACCTGATTGTCAGCATACCCTACGGGTGAAATAACAAGCCCTAATGCAAATAGTAGTAGGTTTTTAAGTGATGATTTATTCAGGTCAGTACTAAAAAATAGTTTCATAAATTAACTAGCAATGCTTCAGTAAGATAAGCTCAATGTTAGAAATAAAGTATCTTCATCAACCCCTTCAA
>ENA-ORXI01000729-ORXI01000729.1-sediment-metagenome-genome-assembly--contig:-NODE-729-length-27425-cov-11.795451_pt1 | contig 27425 bp, 19 predicted proteins | sample MGYA00237861_ERZ511468 | MGnify/ENA primary metagenome ERZ511468 (study PRJEB26299, sample SAMN06266213) | sediment metagenome | isolation source: Hudson Canyon methane seep mesocosm | place...
CATTTGTATTGGTTACATAACGGCCGCCGGAATCATAGAGACCAAATAAGAAGGGGTCAGTTAGGGTACCGCCGGTGGTGGCCTCCCCTTCAAGATCAAAAGTATATTGATTACCTGCAATTAATGTGACATTAAACCAATCGATATCACCTAAAATCTCTATGGATCCAGTCACTGGTTCGCTTACTGACAGTTTCGCTGTGGTTTCTAAAGTATTCAAGATATCCAGATCGCTAACAGCCCCGGAGGAAGGTTGCTCACCAGAAAAACTTAAAGAATAAGTCCCTGTTCCATCATATGCCCCAATTACAACATAATAAATTCCCGTAGTATCAGTAACATAGACAAGTTCTGAGTTATAACCGGCGCCACTATCATCATCATATGTGCCATCGATATAAACACTATTAGCATCATTGAGTCCAATTATTGTAGGATCATCTAAGGTCCCAGCATTTGTTGAGCTTCCTTCTAATAAAAAAGTATACTGGTAACCCTCAATTAATGACACTTTAAACCAGTCTTGGTCACCGCTCCAATCACTACTATCGTCAATATTCCCGATGACGGACCCACCTACTGTAATACTACTCGTTGTCGATACATTATCTGGAATATCATTATTAGTAGGAATTTCTCCTGCTGATAAATTTAAAGTATAGCTGCCAGAACCTTCACCATAGGCTCCTGCCGAAATAAAATAAGTGTCTGTCCGAAGAGCGGTATAAATTAACCTTGAGTTGTATTCATCCCCCCCATCATCATTAGAAGTGTCAGCAATATAACTTCCAGCGCTATCGTAAAGTCCAATCAAGTAGGGGTCAATTAAGCTTCCTGCATTTGTTGAACTTCCTTCAAGTTGGAAGGTATATTGATAACCTTCAACCAGTGAAGTACTAAACCAATCATTGTCACTACTAAAGTCAATGTTATCGATAATCGACGCTCCAGCTTTGATAGTAGCTAAAGTGTCTATAGTATCTGATGTATCACTAAGCCCTTGTTCGCCTAGAAGTTCTAATGTGTAACTGCCAACATCGGAATTAATAGAACCTGCAGATATATAATAGTCCCCTGTACTAGACGCCGTATAAATAAGTTGTGAATTAAACCCAAAACCGCCATCATCATCTGATGTTTTGGTTATAACATTACCATTTTGATCGTAAAGACCCCAGATGTAAGGGTCGTTTAAGGTACCTGAATTAGTTGAGCTTCCTAAAAGATTAAAAGTATATTGACTACCAGCAACCAAGGAGGTCTTGATCCAATCTTTATCATCACGAAAGTCAATAGCTCCTGTAATTGATTCAGCAACTGAAAGAGTAACTGTCGTACTAGTTGAGTCAGTTGCTACGTCAACAACTTCCTGTTCAGGCACCACATTTTCGTTTTTTGAGACACTTAAAGTATAATCGCCAATTCCAAAAGAGTTTGCAGCAGCAGCTACAAAATATATGCCGGATTCTTCTGGAGAAAAAGTAACCTGCGCATTATTACCAAAACCACTATCGTTATCAAATGTATTATTTACATAAGACCCAGAACTATCAAAGATGCCGCGTAAGTATGGATTAGCTAGAGTTCCATGGTCACTATCTTTACCCAATAAATCTATGATATAAGTTTCGCTATTAAGTGCTTCAAAACGTATCCAATCTACATCATACGCTTCTTCAACTACACTAGTTACTTTAGCATCAACTGTTAGTGTAACTGTAGTTGTAATATCAGCCGGAGTATCACTGCCAAGACTAAGAAAGCTATTCTCATTAACATAAAGGGTATATTCACCAAGTTCACTTCCATTCTCAGCTATAGAAATAAAATGTTTTCCAGTTATTGTCGGAACAAATACTAATCTTGGATTCGAATTATTGCCGTAATTGTCATTGAATGTGTTTTGAATTAATTTTCCATCAGGTGCATTGATACCATCAATCATTAAATCAATTAATGACGACGAACCTCCCACCGGTGGTGATGCAGTCAATATATAAGTTTTACCTGCCACCATATCTACAGCAAACCAATCCTTGTCATTTTTAAAATTAATAGACCCACTAATAGAGCCACTATCAAAGGTATCAAGTATTATCGAGCCAATTGATGCGCTAGTGTTGCTGTAGTCATCTCCAGTAATAGTTGCTGAAACATTATTGTAATTAATGTCGCTAGCACCCATTAGAATAACAAGATCGGTACTGGTGTTATCCGGACTAACTGAATAACTGAGCGAAGACTCAACTGCTGCATTGAATAAATTTGCTGTTTCCCAAAATAAGGAATTACTTCCAAGGGAAGATAAAAGATTTAATGATTCAAGAATAACAGCTCCTCGATCTGTTCTTAAATCAAACTGGTTTGTCAAATAAGAGGTGCATATATTTTTTAAGTTCTCATCTGGAAACAACAGGTTAGAACTGACTTTCTCAGCTAACTCATAATTAGTATAATTACTGAAATAAGTATTAACAAAATTGTTAGAGAAATCAGAGATTCCAGAAATTTTGCATTCATCTAAGAACTGCCCCAGATATGTGTAGCCTGAAGGAACGTTAAAAAGAACCTGAATAACACGAGTGATTTGTTGCGGAAGAGTAGCGTTCATTCTTAACCCCTACATTAAAACCTAATGTTTAAATCGACACCTTTAGTAGATTCTAAAAATATCTTTTCATCCATTATTGATTAGAAAATACATTAAATCATTTTAATTCGTCCTTCTTGTACACCCTTAAATTAACTTAGTAGTAAATTAGTACCTCCTGATACCATGTCTATAGCAATCTGTCAACTCTATTGTATGTCGTCAAAACATTTTGGACTATTAGCTGCCTGATTTAAGAGACAGATTAGTTCATTGGGTTGTGTTGTTTATCGTAATGTAATTGCTTACGCATAGCCAACGTGTTTTGTTTAATTATTTCCCGTTGATTGAGTATTTCCGTATCACGGCCATAAAATACATCTGCGGGCGTTAGATTATTCAAAGATTCATGATAACGCTCATGATTGTAATAATGAACAAAGCGCTGCAATTGCTCCTCAAGTTCGCAGGGAAAATAATAGTTATTTAACAAGATTTTATTTTTCATGGAACGATGCCAACGCTCAATCTTACCTTGTGTCTGGGGGTGATACGGACGCCCACGCGTATGGGTCATCCCATTCTCTTCCAAATAGTCAGCTAACTCACCGGAAATATAACAAGGACCGTTATCACTCAATAAGCGGGGTTTATGATTGACCTTGATCGTATCAAGACCGGTAAAGCGCAAGGCATCATCAAGCGTATCGGATACATCCGTGGCACTCATGGTTTTGCATAACCGCCAGGATACAATAAAACGTGAGTAATCATCTAACACCGTTGATAAATAATACCAACCCCAGCCTACAATCTTGAAGTAGGTGAAGTCCGTTTGCCACATTTCATTAACACGGACCGTGGGATTCTGAAATTTAGCGCTAGCAATCATCAAAATATACGCAGGACTAGTAATGAGATCCTGTGCTTTCAAGAGCCGATAAACTGTCGATTCCGAAACAAAATAGGCCTTATCATCGGTATAAGTGAATGCCAGTTCTCGAGGCGAAAGTTCTGGTTGATCCAATGCCAAATCAATAATGGCCTCACAATGCGTTTCTGCAATCCTATTCCAAACCACTTGGGGTAATGGCTTCTTATCCCCCAGACCATCAAAACCTCTGTCTTCATAACGCTTCAGCCAGTTGTAAAAGGTTGATTTGTGAATAGCCAACCGCGCTAACGTTTGTCGAACAGATAAGTCTGAGTGCTGTACCAATTGAATGATTTCATATTTCTCAGTAGCTGAATATCTCATGTATCGGCCTCCCCATCCCCGAGTACGCTTTTTTTGAGTAGACGGTTTTCCAGAACCATTTCACCCAGGGTCTCTTTAAGCGCCGCTGTTTCAGATCGTAAAGCTTTGACTTCATCTGACGTCGCTTCACGAATCACATCGCCTGACAGGCGCTTTTTACCCGCTTCCATAAAGTCCTTTGACCAGCGGTAATAAACATTAGGATTAATACCTTCTCGTCGACACAACTCAGCAATGCTATCTTCTCCTCGCAGACCCTCCAGTACAATACGAATCTTTTCTTCGGCTGAGTATTGTTTGCGCGTGTGCCGACGGATATCGCGCACGGTCTTTTTTACACTTGTTTTTTCTTTCATCATTGTTTCCTCTCTAAAGTTAACAATGAACTAAAAGTATCTCTTATTCAATTAGACAAATGGTCCACATGGCGTTGACGGGGTAGTACACCCATTCATTTTACAGGCTTAACTATCCCGAGCATGATGCAGACGCCGTAGATAAGGAGAGCAGTTGCAACTCCAATGAGGAAGTCCGTCATGATGACCATGATTGCAGTATAAGCCATCAGGCCTGTGTGGAATTTATCCTTCTGGAGGACTTCTTTGACTTCTTTCTTTTTTACCATTCCGGTTGCCACAAAAATCATGATACCAGCGATGCAAGCGAGAGGTACATCGTTGAGGTACTTAGCCAAGTAGACTGCCATCCCTAGTTTGAGGAAGCATTTTAATATTCCGGCTAAAGGAGTCCTGCCACCTACTCTAATATTGGTTGCAGTACGAGCGAGAGCTCCTGTGTGTGGGAAGCCGTTTAAGAGTGGAGCAACAATGTTCACCCAGCCTTGTCCCCAAAGTTCCTTATTTGGATTGTAAGGGAGTCCTTTGTTTTCAGCGAGTCGGTCGGCCATTCTTGAGCAGAGCAAACTCTCAATGGCAGCCACAAAGATGATAGCAATTACGAAATAGATGAGATTACCCAAGAAAGCTAAATCCCACTGCATCTGCATGGGGTTCGTGAATACCCAAAAATCAGTGGGGATAGGACCATAACGTTCGGCTAGTGTAACAAGACCTTTGTCGGCCCACACGGTTTCTCCGAGTAACCATCCCGCACCCAGTGCGATAAGGGGTGCTGGGATAAATACGGATAATTTCATTAGTAATTTTGTCATCACGAATGTTCCCACAGTGATAAAGACTGCGTATTCATTCATTTCCGTGGCGTGCTGAATGATGGTTGTAATTTTTGGGATGAATGCGTAGGGGAGTTTTGCATGAATGCCAAGAGCCTCACCTAACTGGGAGAGTCCGATGACGACTGCAATTCCGATTGTGAACCCTACGACGATGGAGTGAGGGACGAGGGCAACGTATCGGCCTAATCGAAATAATCCCATTATCCCTAGGCAAATGCCTGCAATGATGGAGGCGAGGACAACAAAGGAATGCCCAACGGCCGCACTATTGGGATAAAGAGCCATCATTCCCCCAATGATGGGAATAAAAGCAGCGGTTGGTCCATAGACTTGAAATTTAGAACCTCCAAAGAGCGCTCCGATGAGTCCTGCGATGGCGCCACCGACGATTCCTTGCTCGGGTTTGAGGCCAGAAGCCATTGCAAATCCCATCGCAAGGGGGATTGCCACCATGGCGACAACTAAGCCTGCTGTAAAATCCCGAAGCAGGTTATGAGCTAAATTACCCTTTTTCATGTCTTCGTAGCGTTGATCAAAGGGCCACATGTAGAATTTCAGGCGATCGAAAAATTTCTCCTGAGGGTATCTGTCTTTTGTTTTGCTCATAATTTTTACTCCATTGTTTACCAAAGGCCAGTGCTAGTGGTAACGCAACAATACCTGCTGTGAGGCCACCAAAAAAATTACCGCGTAAATATTTTCAAGTTATCATATCAGTAAAGTGATGTTTCTTGTCTAGCGGGCTTGTTTTTATTATTTAAACTTGAAAGTTACCTTAAATATATAATTAGGCGATTTGTTTCAAGTGATCATCTGCTGATTTTATAAAGTAACCTTTATATTGCGGTTTCTATTGTTCCATAGCGTTTTAGCTTGTTTTTCGGCATCAGATTGAGATGAAGCCTGACCGATTAACTTTAAAGTTATAGCCGCAGTTCCTATAATGGTCGCTTCTGCGTATTCATCGCTTAAAGTCCCTTGCCAAAGATCAGCTAATTGCTGGGGGTGTAGAGTGTCTGGTTTACGGTGTCTTTTAGAGAATAGAGCCGGCCATTGTTCATCAATGCGTTGTTGGTGGTGAGCACTTTGTACCAAGCAAGGAACATCTGGGTTACGTTCTATCTCGCCGCCTTCACCTTTGATAACGGCGATATGCGGGTCATTGAGGATAACAGCGGCTTCTTGGTGTGTGGGTCTATAACTGGGGTGAAAAATGCCTTGGATGCTCGCGGTTGCTGAAAATGGGTTGAGCATTCGCGCTAAGGTGTGAACCGGTGAACGTAAACCGAGAATGGGGCGTAAGTTAATAATATGGGCGAGTTTCGGACAGAAATGTTCCAGTGAAAGGTAGCTGAATCGGTTTTGGGTTAATTGTTGCTGGGCTTGTTCGATTGAGGTTGCCTCAGGTAAGCCAGCGTAGCTTAATAAGTCTTGGGTATAAATCCGCCCTTCGGTATGGCCTTTGGCACCGTGCATAAAAACAGTCACGCCATGGTCTGTAAGTAGCCGTACCGCTAATAAAAACCACGGTAAATGGCGGCGTTTTCCCGCATAAGAAGACCAGTCGAGATCAATGGCTGTCGTAGGGGGCGTGATAGCTATAACGTCACGCGCCGCCTGAATAAAACCGGCTAGCTCTTCGGGTGTTTCTTCTTTAACGCGCATGAGCATTAAGAAGGCACCCAATTGTACCTCTTCAACTTGGTTGTCTAAGATTAAAGACATCGCGTCAAAGGCTTCTTCTTGGGTGAGTGAGCGTGAGCCTTTTCGGCCCTTTCCTAGAATACGGATATAAGGGGCAAAAAGATGTTCGGATTGCGTCATGGGTATCAACGGGTAATTGAATTCTTAAAGCCTCTGATTTTAGCAGAGGTCTTGTTTTTGGGATTAGTTTTTATGACTCCAGATTTAATTCTTTGATCTTACGAGTCAGTGTGTTCCGGCCGTAACCTAAAAGATTTGCAGCCTCATGGCGCCGTCCGCGCGTGTAGCTTAATGCGGCTTTGATGAGAATGGATTCAACGGTTGGAATGGTGTGTTTGGCGATTTCAGTACTACCGGTCTGCAGTTGTTTTTTAATCTGCTTTTCAAGCGAAAGCTCCCATGAACTGTTCAGGGCAGCATCTTCGTTAGGGGTTATTAATATTTCTTCAGGCAATTCGTCAATATGAATTTCACGGCCTGAAGCCATGACGGTTAGCCAGCGACAAGTATTTTCGAGTTGGCGTACATTACCGGGCCATTTCAAAGAGGTTAATAATTGTTCTGTTTCGGGCTTGAGTACTTTTATTTCGGTATTAAGCTCTTGGGCAGCTTGTTTGAGAAAGTGTTGCATGAGCAGAGGAATATCCTGACTGCGCTCAGATAAGACCGGTATATGAATACGGATAACATTGAGGCGGTGAAATAAATCTTCACGGAAAAGGTTTTTTTCTACTAATGATTCAAGGTTTTGGTGCGTTGCTGCGATGATCCTGACATCAACCTTAACAGGGTTATGGCCGCCAACAGGATAAAATTCACCATCGGCCAAAACACGCAGTAGCCGGGTTTGTAATTCAGCAGGCATGTCACCGATTTCATCTAAAAACAGCGTGCCTTCATGAGCCTGTTCGAAGCGTCCGGCGCGTCTGGATTGGGCACCGGTAAAGGCACCTTTTTCATGGCCAAATAGTTCTGATTCCATCAGGTCTTTAGGGATCGCTGCCATGTTCAAGGCAATAAAGGGCTTTTTGGATCGGGGGCTGTGTCGGTGTAAGGCTTTGGCTACCAGTTCTTTGCCGGTTCCTGATTTACCGTTTATTAACACGGTAATATTTGATTTAGCCAGGCGGCCAATAGCGCGAAAAACTTCTTGCATGGCCGGTGCCTCACCAATAATTTCGGGTGTAGATTCTGCAGTTTGTGCATCAGGCGGTGAACTTTGGCGGCTTTTGTGTTGACAGGCGCGATCGACAATCCCAACCATTTCTTCGAGGTCAAAGGGTTTAGGAAGGTATTCGAAGGCGCCCTTATTAAATGATGTCACCGCACTGTCTAAGTCAGAATGTGCGGTCATGATGATAACCGGCAGGTCAGGGTACTGGTTTTGTATTTTATCAAGCAGTTCAAGCCCGTCTATTCCGGGCATTCGAATATCTGTGAGTATGGCATTAGGACGTTCAAATTTAAGTGCTTGTAATAAATCTGCACCATTATTAAAACAACGGGTGTTAATAGCAGTTTTAAGAAATGCTTTTTCCAGAACCCAACGAATGGATTTGTCGTCATCAACAATCCAAACATTATGCGTTGTATTCATTACTGTTCTCCACAGGAATATAAATTGAAAAGGTGGTTTTTTCAGGAATGCTCGTGCATTCAATAATGCCGTTGTGTTGGTTGATAAGCGATTGGGCAATCGGCAGACCTAGGCCGGTCCCATCTGCCCGACTGGTAATCATCGGGTAAAAAATCTGGTTGATCATGTTCGGGTCAATGCCGATGCCATTGTCGGTTATTGAGGCCTTAATAACTAATTTATAGCGATGACGGCCAACGGTTAATTGTCGACAAATACGAGTCGCTAAGATTATTTGCCCCTGTGTCTGGATTGCTTGGGTTGCGTTTTTTACGATATTCAGAAATGCCTGAATGAGCATATTCCGGTCAGCATTAATCAATGGAATACTGGGGTCATAGTCTTGTTGAATAGTAATATGGTTGTTTTCAGATTGGACGAGTTGTCGAACACGGTTAAGAATCTCATGAATATTTAAGGCTTCTTTTTTAGGGGGGGTATTGGGGCCGAGCATTTTATCCATGAGTTCTTGCATACGATCAGATTCAGAAATAATAATTTGCGTATATTCCTTGAGCTCTGGGAGGCTGAGTTCATCATGGAGTAATTGTGCGGCACCCCGTAAACCGCCTAATGGGTTTTTTATTTCGTGTGCTAAACCACGAACGAGCATGCGATTAGTATTTTGCTGGGCAAATAACTGTTCTTCTTTCGTGAAGCGTAAATGCTTGTCAATTTGCAGTAATTCGACAATAACCCCGATGGATTGAGAGGCTTCCATTAAGGGCGAGATATTAAAATTAATAGTCATGGCTTGGCCAGAAAGATGCAACGATATCTCCCGATTCACCAAGGTGTTACCGGTGTTGTGACAATGTTGCAGATCTTTTGTTATCCTTAAATCAGGATCGTTAAAAAGCTGTTCGATGGAGTGACCGATGAGGTGGCGTGCGCTGTCGGCAAATAAAATTTCACCGGCGGTATTGATGTACGTAAGTTTCAGGTCGTTATCAAATAACATGATCGTTTCGCTGAGATGATCAAGAATTTTTTGGTGCACGCTGTTACGGTTTCCGCTAGAGGGTTAAGGGTCTATATATTAAATAGCAATTAATGTACCAATGTTATATTTTCCTTAAGTGGGCGTTTTAAGTGATTGTTTTCTAAGTGAGTAAAAGATAATTGGAACCATTAAATAAATAATGTGGTGCAGGTTAATTTCATTATAAACAAAAAACGCCCCAAAAAGGGGCGTTTTTTGTAAAGCAATACAACCGATCCGGAAGTCCGGATCGGTTAGAGTCTTACAAGCTGTAATACATATCAAACTCAGCAGGATGCGTTGCCATACGTAGACGTGTGACTTCTTCCATTTTAAGTTCAATATAGGCATCAATCATGTCGTCATCAAAAACACCGCCCGCTGTTAAGAAACTGCGGTCTTCATCCAGTGCTTTTAAAGCTTCATCAAAAGAGAATGCAACTTGAGGGATTTGTGCTTCTTCCTCAGGAGATAAGTCGTATAAATCTTTATCCGATGCATCGCCCGGGTGGATTTGGTTTTGAATGCCGTCAAGACCGGCCATTAACATAGCAGCAAAGGCTAGGTATGGGTTAGCCGTTGAGTCACCAAAACGAACTTCTAAACGACGCGCTTTAGCCGGTGTATGTGGAATACGAATAGACGCTGAACGGTTACGTGAAGAATAGGCCAACATAACCGGTGCTTCAAAGCCAGGAATCAGGCGTTTGTAGCTGTTGGTTGATGCGTTTGCAAAAGCGTTAATCGCTTTAGCGTGCTTAATAATACCGCCAATGTAGAAAAGAGCCGTTTCAGAAAGGCCGCCGTAGAGGTCGCCTGCAAAGATATTATCGCCATCTTTTGACAGTGATTGGTGAACGTGCATACCGTTACCGTTATCGCCAACTAAAGGCTTAGGCATAAAGGTTGCTGTTTTGCCGTAAGCGTGGGCGATGTTTTGCACGACATATTTAAGTTCCAGTACTTCGTCTGCTTTGTTAACCATAGTGTTAAACAAAGAGCCAATTTCACACTGTCCCGCTGTACCGACTTCGTGGTGATGTACCTCAGTAGTTTGACCCATCGCTTCAAGCGTTAAACACATCGCTGAACGAATATCTTGCAGTGAATCTACAGGAGGCACAGGAAAGTAACCGCCTTTGACCGCAGGACGGTGACCGGTGTTACCGTCTTCGAAGTGTTTGCCTGAGTTATAAGCGGCTTCTTCAGAATCAACTTTGAAGAAAGTATCGCCCATGTTGTCAGCCCATTTGACGTCATCAAAAACGAAAAATTCGTTTTCAGGGCCAAAGTAAGCCGTGTCAGCGATGCCGGTTGAAGTCATATAGGCTTCAGCGCGTTTAGCGATAGAGCGTGGGTCACGGTTGTAACCTTGCATGTCACTGGGCTCGATGATGTCACAACGCAAAATCATTGTGGTGTCATCGAAAAAAGGATCCAGTTTGGCAGAAGCTGCCTCTGGCATAAGAATCATGTCTGATTCGTTGATGCCTTTCCAGCCGGCAACCGATGAACCGTCAAACATTTTGCCATCTTCAAACGTGTCTTCATCAATAGTGTGAGCGGGAACAGTTACATGCTGTTCTTTACCGCGGGTATCAGCAAAACGAAAATCAATGAATTTAACATCGTTTTCTCTGATCATTTCAAGAGCTTTTTGTACGGACATTTACTTCCTCTCCTAAACTTAAATGATTGTTTTATATAGTTGATTATTCGTCCGCACTGATATTCACTACGACGAATAGTCCGTTAAGATACCAGTTTTGCTTTAAAAATAAAAGGTTTCGTTGACCTTCTGAGGGAGGGGATGAAAAAGGGCCGAGGATAGGGCGGGGTGGTCGTCTAATGAAAATACAGGGGTTGTTGCTAAGCTATTGATTTGGTTATTAAATAATCGTTATGGTCGGGAGATGCGACGGGCAGGCTGAAAAAAAGTGGTGGCGGCGTTAAAAGACTCGTGCTTTAAAAAAAGGCTGAGCCGTATTGGGGAAGGCAGGTGCGGGTGCAAGGTAAAAGCTTGGGGCAAAAAAAACGGGGCATAAAGCCCCGTTCAAATTTCATCAACTTTAGGAAAAAGTCTTAGAAAGTAATCACGAGATCGGTAGAAACTAAGAACTGATCGTCGCCGCCATCAAATGCATCTGCGCTGCTCCAGTCGTAACGCACTTCAGGACGAACTTTTAACCAATCGGTTACGCTGTAGTTGACACCACCGGTAATTCCGTAATAGTCAGCTTGACCATTTCCAATTCGGTCTCCGTCTTGGAACCATTCGCCGCGAACCGCAACGCCAAGAGTATCGCTGACATCATAAGTGATGTAACTGTTAATGCCGTACCAGTTATTAGTAACCACGCCAGCTGCACTTTCTTCTTCACCTTGGTCGTGTTGGATTAACAAATGTAAGCTATCACTGAAATCGTGTGTAGCAACAACGCTGTAAACCCAGCGCTCAGCAGAAGTAGAAGTACCATCAACGTCACCTACGACAGCAGCAACGGTTAGGCTGGTTGCGCCATCGGCACTGGTCCAGTCTGCACCACCGATGTAACTCCAGGCGTCATCTGCAACTGAGTCGAAGTTGTCCCAACCATTAACCGCACCGGCGCGAAAGTTAATGCTGTCAGTCAATGCTGTTTCAGCTAAGAAACCGGTATGAGTGAACGGTTCGCCGTATTGCATGGTGTATGCATGGGTGTAGAAGAAGTTATCAGGAGACGTTACCACTTCATTACCGATAATAGTGTAGAAATGACCGGCCTTGATGGTTACGCCGTTGCCGATAGGGGCATACAATTCAGCATAAACCTGTGGGATAGCGATATCGTAACGACTTGACATGCTGTCAAATATTTTAGTATCTAAACCTTCCGCTTGAGCGCCTTGCATTGGGTCGGTACCAAACATAACGTCGGCACGAAAACCTAAATCGTAGTTGTCGCCCGCTGTCGCTTCTTCCGAAATGAACAGGTTAAGTTGGTTCATTTGGAATTCAAGATCACGGTTAGAAAAGGTCACAGGGCCGTTGGTATTGTCAGCTGGATCGTTGGCGTTCCAAGAAAAACCCGCAGAAACCCAACCACCGAAATCAATACCCAAGTCTTGGGTGATTTTAGTGCCGTTAATGTCAGTACCAGTCAGTGCTTCAACTGCACCACCCGCCGATGCCGCGCCGCTGGCTGCTAAAAAGCAACCGGCTATTGCCGACGTGAGTAACTGTTTTTTCATGTCTCCCCCTAGGAGTTAATTAAAAAAAGATGATTTAAAATCTAAATTAAGTTCATAAATCCATGATTTATCGCTTAAAGCGACTATAACAGGTTTAAAAAAAAAGAAAAGATTTTTGTTCTAAAAAAGACACAGTCGTTGCTTTATTGCAACAATCGAGCGGTAAGGTGAGACAGGCCGCAAGTTTACAGGGCTTTGGGGTATGGTTTGTTGCATTTACGCACCAAAAAAGCACCCATCGAGGGGCGCGCCGATCCAAAAGAGTGCATACCGGGTTGTTTCGTGAGTTGGCTGGGCCAGAGATAGGGGTTTCTTTGATGGGTAAGTTATTGTAAATAAACGGTGTTTTGTCTTTTTTTCTTTTTTGGCAAGATATTTGCTCGGGAGTTAACTGATATTAAATCGTAAGGAGAGTTTTAGATGAAATTGATTACAGCAATAATTAAACCTTTCAAACTAGATGATGTCCGTGAGGCTTTGTCCGAGGTTGGGGTTTCTGGGGTAACGGTGACTGAAGTGAAAGGCTTTGGACGCCAGAAAGGCCATACAGAGCTTTATCGGGGAGCGGAGTATGTCGTTGATTTCTTACCCAAAGTGAAACTGGAAGCCGCTGTTGCAGATGATTTGGTTCAAGCCGCCGTGGAGGCTATTTCACAAACTGCCAATACCGGCAAGATTGGTGACGGTAAGGTTTTTGTGAGTGCGCTTGAACAAGTGGTACGTATTCGTACCGGTGAAACAGGTGAAGAAGCCCTGTAAGCAGATTTAGTAATACTATTAATGGTGAGGTATATATTGTGGAACAAGTAATTGAATTAAGTTATGCCCTGGACACGTTTTATTTTTTAGTGATGGGTGCCTTTGTAATGTGGATGGCGGCTGGTTTTTCTATGCTGGAGGCAGGTCTGGTCCGTTCTAAAAATACAACAGAAATTTTAACCAAGAATGTGTGCTTATTCGCTATCGCCTGTACGATGTATATGTTATGCGGTTATAACATTATGTATCCGGGTGAGGCGGTCAATAGTTTCTGGCCGGGCGTGAGTTTCTTATTAGGCGGCGATAATGCTGCAGCCGATGTGATCGCGAGTAATGGTGATACTTATTATTCCGGCATGTCAGACTTTTTCTTTCAGGTTGTTTTTGTTGCCACCGCGATGTCAATTGTTTCAGGTGCCGTAGCGGAGCGAATGAAACTCTGGTCATTTCTGATTTTTTGTGTTTTCTTAACGGGTTTTATTTATCCTCTGCAAGGGTATTGGAAATGGGGCGGTGGTTTCTTAGATGCCTTAGGATTTCTCGATTTTGCCGGCTCAGGCGTGGTGCATTTATGTGGCGCGGCCGCAGCGTTTGCCGGAGTTTTATTGTTAGGACCTCGTTTGGGTAAATACGGTAAAAACGGTGAAATACACCCGATTCCGGGTAGTAATATGCCATTAGCAACATTGGGAACCTTTATTCTTTGGTTAGGCTGGTTTGGATTCAACGGTGGTTCAGAACTTAAAGTGACTGATGTTGCTGAAGCTAATGCTGTCGCGTTAGTTTTTGTTAATACCAATGCAGCGGCAGCCGGGGGTGTGATTGCAGCACTGCTGACTTCTCAGTTGATGTTTGGTAAAGCAGATTTGACGATGGTCTTAAATGGTGCTTTGGCAGGCTTAGTTGCTATTACCGCAGAACCCTTAACGCCGACACCGTTACTGGCAACCGGTATCGGTATGGTTGGTGGTATTTTGGTAGTCCTTTCGATTGTTAATCTGGATAAACTTAAAATTGATGATCCTGTCGGTGCGATTTCGGTGCACGGTGTGGTCGGTATGTGGGGACTGTTGGCTGTGTGTCTCTCTAATCCCGATGCAACCTTTAAAGCACAGATGATTGGTTTAGGCACTATTTTAGGCTTTGTATTGGTCAGTAGCTTGATTGTCTGGAGCATTATTAAAGCGGTAATAGGTATTCGGGTGACTGAAGAGCAAGAGCATCAAGGGGTTGATTACTCTGAGTGTGGTGTGGAAGCTTATCCGGAATTTACCGATTCGGGTAAATTATAAAAACCGTTGTAAAGTGAGTGAAAAACGGGTGCTTAAGGCACCCGTTTTTTTTTGCGCGATTGTTGTGGGGTTTGCGTTGAAAATTATGGAAACGGCGCGCTAGCGTCGTGGATATTTTTAGTCCTCGATGAGTCGAGAGCTAGGATCAATCGGGTCGGACTTGTAGACGCTTTTTCGGCGAATAAATAATTGATTACGACTGGATCAGGAAATACGCTAGCACGAAGTTACTTATTAGCAATAAGCTGGCAACGGCTTTCCAGAAAATAAGCGGGTTTTTTTGGGCGAGTGGAAGATGAGAGGTTCCGGTCAGAGCGGCGGGGTTAGGGTGTTTCAGGTCGTAAATAAATTCAGACAGCTGTTCGTAGCGCATTTGAGGGTTAATGGTGGTTGCTTTTTTAAGGGTAATATCTATCCATAACGGGATCATCGGGTTGTGATGAAAGCTAGAAACATAGTTTAGTTTTGACAGGTTCATTTTAGTGGGTTTTTCAGGCATGTCCTTACCATAGGGCAAGTGTCCGGTGAGCATTTCATAAGTGATAACGCCTAATGAATAAAGATCTGAATTAACCGAGCCGCGGTGATTAAAATGGTACTCGGGCGCGGTATAGTTCAGTGTGCCGAGAATGTTCTTTTCCTTGTGTAATTCCAGAGGCGTTATTTCCTCAATACCGGCAATTTTAACCGAACCAAAGTCAATTATTTTGACCGCTCCGGTGTTGTCAATCATAATGTTTTCAGGCTTCAGGTCTTGATGAAGCATTTCCATGTGGTGCATAGCATGCAGTCCATGAATAATTTGGTTAATGATTTGAATGACCTCTTTGATGTCGGGTTTGGGGTGGTTTGTTATCCAGTCGCGCAGCGTCATGCCCTCTAAGAATTCAGTGACATAATAGATGCAACTTTTAGGGCGGTCGGGCTCTAGTATGGTGAGCAAGTTTTTATGATTAACGCGCTTTCCCGCCCATTCCTCATGGAGGAAATGCTCTATATAATGAGGGTCGTCTTCATAAAGAACAGAAGGTGATTTTAAGATAACCCGAGTGTCTGTTTGCGTGTCATAGGCTTGATAAATTTGGGTTCGTTTATTGGCGTGTAATTCTTTTTCAATGCGGTAGCCGTCAAGGATCATGCCCGGGTCAAGAAAAGGGGGGAAGGGCAGGTTTTTGTGTTGTTTCAGAATTTCGTCTTTGGCAACGGTTGGCAATGAGTCTATGCGAAGAACTTGGCAGGTTAAATTATCATCGCTGTGATTGGCATTGGCTTTTTCAATAAGTTGGTCGGCGGCCTCTTGTGGGGTATTATGTTTTTTTACGATCTTTTTAATCGTTTTGTCATCAATAAAGTCATGAACGCCATCGGTCGTCAGAATAAAGATGTCGTCTTTCAGTAGCGTAGTGGTGCGGTGGTCAACATCGAGCCGGGGTTCAATGCCCATGGCGCGGTTGAGATAATTTTTTTCTTCGGAAACCCAGATCCGATGGTCGCGGGTGAGTTGTTCCAGCGTACCGTCACGTAGGCGATAAATACGTGAATCTCCGATGTGAAAAATATGGGCCGTATTAGATTTGAGGATGAGAATACTCAGGGTGCTGACCATTCCTTTGCTGGATTGATATTTAGATTGCCCTTGGCTGTAGAGCCAGGTGTTAGTGGCCGATAAGATTTGCTGACAGGATTTCATGACCGACCAGCTTTCAGGTGTGCTGTAGTAGTCGCTTAAAAAACCAATGACACAAGCATGACTGGCTCTTTTGCCGGCATCGCTGGTGCTCATGCCGTCGGCAATAACAACGCTGGCCCCTTTAAGGGTCAGTTGAGGCTCTGTGGGTTCCGCGTAGCCATAAAAGTCTTCATTGTCGGTCTTAATGCCGGCTTCACTGCGCTGGCCCAGAGTGATCTTAAGTGAGTTTTTACGCATGTATTAGGGTGCGAGTTTCATTTTTTTAAACCATTATAAGACCTGCTGTGTCGCGGTATTTATTTAATTTGGACTCTGTTTGGAAATATCAATCATATGCACCGTACCATCAGGCATGACTTCAGCCATTTGTCCTTTGGGTTCTTTGAGCACGAGGGCAATGAGAATGAACGTTAACAAACCCATAGCACCAATGGCCAAAAAGAAAGTGCTTGGAGCAACAATAGAAAGCACAATTAAAAACAGAACGCCGCCAATGTTGCCAAAGGCACCGGTCATGCCGGCGATTTGTCCGGTCATTCGGCGTTGGATGAGAGGTACCATGGCGAAAACAGCGCCTGATCCGCTTTGGGAAAAAAGGCCGCCAATAATGGTTCCGGTAACGAAAACCCACAGTGGCCAGTCGGGGGTGAATTGCCCAAGGCCCAAGAAAGTAACAGAAACACCGGCGGTTGCAATGACGAGTGTTATTTTTCGGCCAATCTTATCGCTTAGCCAGCCCCCTGCTGGGCGAGCAAAAAGGTTGATCACCGGATAAATGCCGGCTAAAAGGCCTGCTGTAATAGGCTCAACGTGGAAGTTATCAACATAAAATAAGGGCAGCATTGAGACGACAGCGAGTTCAGTACCAAACGTGAGTAAGTAGCAAAAGTTTAGCGTGGCGACCTGGCTAAATGAATAGCATTGATGTTCGGGTGGGGCGGTATGGAAGAGCGATTTATTGATTTGGATAACCTTAAATGTTTGATAACAGTAGACTAGGGCTAGCAATCCGTAGGCGCTGTAGGCGGTTACCGGAGATAGCCAATGCATTTTATCGGCGAGTTTCCAGATAATGGCTGCTAAGGTTAAGTACAGAGGAAGGTTCATCAAGGTATAGAGCAATAAATCCTTTTTGCTGCTGACTTCCATGCCACCGGTTTTTTTAGGGCGGAAATAAGTAGAGCCTTTGGGAGTATTGGAAACACTGAAGAAATAAATAATGCCGTATAAAATAGCCAGGCTACCGGTGGTAGCAATCGCGTAGCGCCAGCCGTCAGCACCGCCAAAATACAGTGTTAAGGCAGGTAACATGAGGGCAGCACCGGCAGAGCCGAAATTACCCCAGCCGCCATAAACACCTTGGGCAATACCGGTTTGACGGGCCGGAAACCATTCTGAGATCATTCGGATACCGACGACAAAGCCCGCGCCAACAAATCCCAGAAAGAAACGGATAATAGCCAGTTGTTGGTAGTTTTGTGCACAGGCAAAGCCTATGGAGACGATTCCGCCTAAAATAAGGATGCTGGAGAATAATTGTTTAGGGCCGTATTTGTCGACCAAGATGCCGACAATAATGCGTGCTGGAATGGTGAAGGCGACATTAAGAATCAGCAGGACTTTGATTTCTTGATCACTGATGCTCATGCTTTCCCGAATAAAGGCGAGCAGAGGGGCGTGTGAGAACCAAACCATAAAACTTAAAAAGAAGGCAAACCAGGTGAGGTGTAAGGTTTTTATTTTCGGATCACGAAATTTAAATAAATTGAATTGTTGGTCAGACATGTTGTTCCTTTGATTAGAAGCCTTTTGGCATTGAATGGAAGCAACAATCACGCCAGCTGTTATATTGCGCCGTTAATCAATGGTTTGCTCTGCAATACTTAGCGGCGGTGGTCATAATTGACCCAAAAATGAACTTAGTTCTGTTTTTTTGGTGCGGTTACTGTCAGTGCGCTAGGTGATTCGGTCAGGTTGAAGGGTGTTGACGGTCGGCAAGGTAGGTAAAAAAAACAGGATTTGTTTGAATGGCGGGGGTTATCGAGTCGCAGCGTGAGGCTATGGAAAGAGGGTGCGGGCTAATTTTCTTAGGTCAAGCGGTTTCTTCTGAACTGGAATACCGCTAGTTGCCGTACCATCGGCGCTCTCATCAGAGGTCATTTGATTGTTTAGAGAGGTCCTGGTTTGAAATTAAAGCGATCTTTTTTATGTTAATTAATGCGGTGCTGAGGTCATTAAAGAAACTTGATGTTCAAATTCGTAACACTGGAGGGGGTTTAAAAAACGTTTAGAGGCTACCAGCGGCGTTGGTAGTCTCTAAGTGTCAGTTGGCGTTGGATCGGTCTCACCCTAAAAAGCTTTATTGTCGGCTTGGGTGCTCGTATTGCTGCGTTATTTTTATCAGGAGCGATAGCGCGGTATTATTTGTGTGACATCCAATGGCCGTTTAAAGGGGTTGTTTTTACTTAATCTTTAGAAATATCAATCATATGTACCGTGCCATCGGGCATGATTTCAGCCATTTGTCCTTTAGGTTCTTTTAGAACAAGGGTAACGAGGATTAATGTGGTTAAGCCCATAGCGCCAATGACCATAAAGAAAGTGCCCGGTGCGACAAAGGATAAAACAGTTAAAAACATGACGCCGCCAATATTGCCAAAGGCACCGGTCATGCCAGCGATTTGTCCGGTCATTCGACGTTGTATTAAGGGTACCATCGCGTAAACGGCACCGGATCCGCCTTTAGAGAAAATGCCGCCAATAATGGTTCCGGTAACGACAACCCAAAGCGGCCAGTCAGAAGTAAACTGTCCAAGGCTTAAGAAGGTGGCGGAAATACCTAGGGTGGCGATAACGAGGGTGATTTTCCGGCCTATTTTATCGCTCAACCAGCCTCCGGCCGGGCGGGCAAAGAGATTGATTACCGGATAAATTCCGGCTAATAAGCCGGCCAAAATAGGGTCAAGACCAAAATGGTCAACATAAAATAAAGGGAGCATGGAAACAACAGCCAGTTCGGTGCCAAATGTTAACAGGTAGCAAAGGTTAAGGATTGCAACTTGGCTGAATGAATAGCGTAATAGCTCTGGGGGTTGCTCTGTGAATATGGGTTTGTTGACCTGAATGACTTTCCACGTTTGATAGAGGTAGAGAACCGTCAGAAGCCCGTAACCACTGTACGCGGCTAGAGGGGGGAGCCAGTGCATTTTATCAGTCAGTTTCCAGATCAGTACGGCCAATGTTAAATACATGGGCAGATTCATGAGGATGTATAACAACAGGTCTTTTTTGCTGCTGACTTCCATGGCGCCGGTTTTTTTAGGGCGGAAATAAGTAGATCCTTTGGGGGTGTTGGATACACTGAAGTAATAAATAATGCCGTATAAAATGGCAATGCAGCCTGTCGTTGTAATGGCATAGCGCCAACCATCATCACCGCCAAAATGTAGGCTGAGGGCGGGTAAGATAAGGGCGGCACCGGCAGAACCGAAGTTGCCCCAGCCACCGTAGATGCCTTGGGCAATACCGGTTTGTCGGGCCGGAAACCATTCTGAGATCATTCGGATTCCGACCACAAAACCGGCGCCGATAAATCCCAGAAAGAAACGAATAATAGCCAGTTGTTGGTAGTTTTGTGCACTGGCGAAGCCGATGGAGACTAGCCCGCCTAAAATAAGGATGCTGGAGAATAATTGTTTAGGGCCGTATTTGTCGACCAAGATGCCGACAATGATGCGCGCTGGAATGGTGAAGGCAACATTGAGGATGAGTAGGACTTTGATCTCTTGATCGCTGAGTCCCATGCTGTCTCGAATAAAGGCAAGCAGTGGGGCGTGTGAGAACCAAACCATAAAGCTGATAAAAAAAGCAAACCAAGTGAGGTGTAAGGTTCTTATTTTAGGGTCGCGAATTTTAAATAAATTGAATTGGGTGCTGGACATGAATATTCTTTAGTGGAGAAAAAATATAAATAAAGCAACAACCATGCCATTTATTTGATTTCTAGGTGCGTTGTGAACGGTGCGGTTTTTGTTTTTTGGGCGTGATGCTTGTAAACAGTGGGGCGATGCGGTGAGTGAAAACAGCGGAATGTGAGCGGGTTGCTGGGAAAACAGGATTTATTTTAGTTTGTGCAGGGAATGCGTTGAGAAAAGAAGGGAAGCAAAGTCGTTTAAAAATTGAAGGATCCTTGAATCTCAATGAGTTAAACGACTTTAACCATCTCGCAGAACAGTATAGATTATATTGTTTAAAGTTTAAATAGAGTATATTTTTTAAAGAGAATATACTTAATGTTTATAATAAAGCGGGTCAGCTATGGATAAATTCACTTGTATTCATGTTTTTGGTCGTATTGTCGAGTTAGGTAGTTTTATTGCGGTCGCTCGGGAACGTAAACTCTCAGCGATGATGATCAGCAAATATATTGCCCAGTTAGAACGAGAGTTGGGGGTTAGTTTATTAAACAGAACCACGCGTCAGATAAGTTTAACTGAAGCAGGGGAGCGCTTTTATCGCCAAAGCAAGTCTATTTTGGAAGATTTATCCGGTCTTGAAGAGCAAACACGTGAGCTCGGACATACGGTTAAGGGGACGCTTCGTATCGTTGCGCCGATTGATTTCGGCAGTACACAGTTGGTACCGATCGTGGCCGCCTATCAAGCCATCTATCCAGACGTTAAAGTGAGTTTAGTGCTGGACAATGGAATGGTTAATTTGGCGGCGGGTAATTTTGATTGTGCTATTCGCGTCACGGATATGCCAGAGCCCAGTTTAGTGGCCAGAAAAATAACGGAGACGCCGTTATGTCTATTTGCAGCGCCGGATTATTTGAGCCGTCAGGGCAGACCGCAAACGATTGATGATTTAAAGCAGCATCAATGTTTGCATTATCTGAATACGCCGCATGGTGATTATTGGCTTTTTAATCAGGGCAAGCAGGTTAGAAAAATACGTTTAGAGTGGTGTTTTGGTTGTAATAACAGTCGTGCGTTGGGTGAGGCGGCAACATTAGGAATGGGTATTGTTCAGGCGCCTGAATTGTTTTTACGTCATTTGATTGAGTCAGGAGCGGTTGAGGAGATTTTACCGGCCATGCGACCCGATTCTATCCCTATTTACGCAACTTACCTGCAACGTAAGTTTATCCCGAGTAAGTTATCGACCTTTGTTAATTTTTTGGTTGAATATTTTCAATCAACGCCGCAACGTGCGGGCTAGATAAGGTCTTTAAAAAAGCGGTGAGTTGGTTGATTTCGTCTTTGCTTAAGTGTAGGGGTTGAATCAGGGGCGAGAGTTGGGGGTTGGCTATTCCGCCGTTATTGTAAAAATGAATGACCTGCTCTAGCGAGTTGACTCTGCCGTTATGCATATAGGGTTTTGTCAGTGCGATATTTCTAAGTGTGGGCGTTTTGTAACGCCCGCGATCGGTGGGGTTGCCGGTGATTTCAAAACGCCCAAGGTCGCGTTTTTTTAAGTCCAGTACGTTGGCTTTATGGCCATGAGTACCTATGCCGGTATTATGAAAATGTTGGTCGGTTAGAAGGGCTGTTTCCTGATTAAGGGTGTGGCAACGAATACAGTTCGCCTTACCGGAAAAGAGGCTAAAGCCTTTCTTAGCCATTTGATTAATTGCCTTTTCTTGATGACCGTAATACCAGCGGTCAAAAGGGGAGTCGGCAGCTATTAATGTTCTTTCAAAGCTGGCAATAGCTTGGCCAAGCGTTGTTTTTGAAGGCGGCGCTTTAAAGGCGTCATTAAAGGCTTGTCGGTACTGAGGAATCTGATTGATTTTAGCAATAACAGCAGTTGGGCTGGGGTTAGCCATCTCGCGGTGATTTAACAGCGGACCCCAGGCTTGTTCTTCGAGTGTTTTGGCACGGCCATCATGAAACAGTGGGGTTAAGTAGCCGACATTAAGTAAGGTCGGGGCGTTACGTCTTCCTTTGCGGCGTTGGTAGCCTACAGGTATGGTTATGAAATTATTGCTAAACCCCTGGTCAGGGATATGACACATGGCACAAGACAGCGTGTTGTCGGCAGAGAGGCGCCGATCAAAAAAAAGCATCTGACCCAGCGCTATTTTTTCAGTCGTGAGTGGATTGTTATCCGGTATGGTAATTTGTGGGAGTCCGAGCTGAGGCTCGATGACAACAGGCTGGCCGTTAGCTGGCAAGGGTGTTGTTGAAAGCAGTAATCCAATTAGCCAAAGAACGATCATATGCCGGTGGTACCGATGCGGTTGGAATATCCATTTTAAGCAAGAATGAAGGGGTTGTGTAACAAAAGACACGAAAAATCAGCACCACGTATGTGCGCTATTGGGCTGTGCGCACACTAATGGTGCGTGTGGTTATTTTGGCTGCACGGGGAGGGTGGGTTCGATGATTACATTGATCTACCCTATGGCTGAGCGTTGTGTGCTAATTGTTTGTTTTAGTGAAGGTTAGATCTTCATAATGGTTACGGTGATCAAACGCTATTATAATTTTGGCATGCATTATGCATTGACTCTGAAAAGGTTGTTTTTAAATTTTCTTAAGCGGGGTTTGAATGCGTGTTAATAAAACACTGGTAGTAATTGGTAATGGCATGGTGGGTCAGAATTTTCTTGAAACACTGGTAGCCAGTTCGGCTTATACTGATTATCAAGTGGTTACTTTTTGTGAAGAACCGCGCGTTGCTTATGATCGAGTGCATTTGTCTGAGTATTTTTCAGGGAAATCGGCAGAAGATTTGTCATTGGTTGAAAGTGGTTTTTTTGAAAAGAATAATATTACCTTACATTTAGGCGATCGTGCGGTACGAATAGATCGTGACAAAAAACAGGTGCTTTCACAAAAGGGTGAACGCATAGCCTACGACAAAGTCGTGATTGCTTCAGGCTCTTATCCTTTTGTCCCCCCAATGCCAGGCCATGATCGTGAAGGTTGCTTAGTTTACCGGACCATTGAAGATTTAGAAGCGATTACCGGTGCGGCGAAAAATGCAAAAACAGGGGTGGTGGTTGGCGGCGGCCTGTTAGGTCTTGAGGCTGCTAAAGCACTGACTGATTTAGGTTTAGAGACTCATGTCGTTGAGTTTGCACCTCGGTTGATGGCGGTACAGCTAGACGAGGGTGGTGCGGCAATGCTAAGAAGTAAAATTGAAGCGTTGGGCGTCACGATTCATACCAGTAAAAATACCCAGAAGATTATTGATGGTGACCAGGCGATTCATAAAATGTGTTTTGCTGACGGTGAAGAGCTAGAAACGGACATTGTTCTTTTTTCTGCAGGGATCAGGCCGCGGGATGACATCGCCCGAGACAGCTTCTTGGAGGTCGGTCAGCGGGGAGGTATTGTCATCGATAATCAATGCCTGACTTCAGATCCTGATATTTATGCGATCGGTGAATGTGCACTTTGGAATAATCAGATCTTTGGGTTAGTGGCGCCGGGTTACCAAATGGCGCGTACCGTGGTGGCTCAACTGGAACAAAAAGAGGCGGCTTTTTTGGGTGCTGATATGAGCACAAAGCTTAAGTTAATGGGTGTGGATGTCGCCAGTATCGGTGATGCGCATGCAAAGACACAGGGCGCTTTGGTTTACACCTACCAAGATGGCTCCAGTGAGATTTATAAACGCATCGTCGTGAGTGCAGACAAAAAGAATTTATTGGGCGCCGTTCTGGTGGGTGATTCGGCCGGTTACGGAACGCTATTGCAATATTGTTTAAACGGTATTGAATTACCTGAAAATCCCGATGCGCTGATCTTGCCGAGTCGTTCCGATGAGTCGGTGGGCTTAGGGCCTGATGCGTTGCCGGCCTCTGCACAGATTTGTTCCTGTCATGATGTGAGTAAAGGGCAGGTCTGTGAAGCCATTACCGCCGGCTGTCAGGATATGGGGGCATTAAAATCTGAAACGAAAGCCGCTACCGGTTGCGGTGGGTGTACGGCGTTGTTGAAATCAGTACTGGATTGTGAACTGGATAAATTAGGTTTTGAAGTTAATACCGATATTTGTGAACACTTCTCCCATACCCGGCAAGATTTGTATAACCTGGTGATGGTTGATGAAATTAAAACCTTTGATGAACTATTAACGAGCCATGGCCGTGGGCGAGGTTGTGAGGTTTGCCGGCAGGCGGTAGGGTCAATTTTAGCCTCCTACTGGAACGAATATGTTTTAGAAAAGCAGCACTTAGGCGTTCAAGATACCAACGATGTGTATCTGGCTAACATGCAAAAAGACGGTACGTATTCGATCGTACCGCGCGTTACCGGCGGGGAAATCTCCCCGCAGATGTTGATTGCCTTGGGTGAAGTGGGTAAGAAGTATGGTTTATATACCAAAATAACCGGCGGTCAACGGATTGATTTGTTTGGTGCCCAAATTAATCAACTGCCCGCAATTTGGGATGAGTTGATTGTCGCGGGTTTTGAAAGTGGCCATGCTTATGGAAAGTCATTGCGTACCGTTAAGTCTTGTGTAGGAAGTACCTGGTGCCGGTTTGGTTTAGATGATAGCGTGAGTCTTGCGATTGAATTAGAAAATCGTTACAAAGGTCTTCGGGCACCGCATAAAATTAAAATGGCGGTCTCCGGTTGTACACGGGAATGTGCAGAAGCCCAAGGTAAGGATATTGGCGTTATCGCTACTGAACATGGTTGGAATTTATACGTTTGTGGTAATGGCGGCATGAAACCGCGCCATGCTGATTTATTTGCGACTAATTTAGATAAAGAAACCCTGATCAAGTATATCGACCGGGTGTTAATTTTTTATGTGCGTACGGCTGACCGTTTGCAGCGTACTTCGGTCTGGATGGAAAATATGGAAGGGGGTTTAGATTATTTAAAATCGGTTGTCATTGAGGATCGATTAAATATTTGTGAGCAATTAGAACAACAAATGGATTATGTTATTGAGACCTATCAGTGCGAGTGGAAAACAACCTTAGAAAGCCCCGAGCATTTAAAACGTTTTCGACATTTTGTGAATAGTGATCAGTCAGATGATCGTGTGGTCTTTGTTGAAGAGCGTGGTCAGGTCAGGCCCGCTAATGAACAAGAACGTGAGCAATTGGTCACGTTTAGTCCGATGGAGGACGCATAAATGACGCAGTGGATAGATGTTTGCAGTGCTGATGATTTACAGCCTAATTCCGGGGTTTGTGCCTTAGTGAATAACCAACAAGTGGCGATATTTTATTTTCCGAATGAAGATAAAATATATGCGATTGGTAACTATGACCCCATTGGCAAAGCCAATGTGTTATCGCGCGGTATGGTCGGGGATATTAACGGTGAGCCGGTAGTCGCCTCGCCACTTTACAAGCAACATTTTAGCTTGCGCTCAGGGCAATGTCTGGAGCAAGACGATCAGGTACCGTGTTATTCCGTACGGTTACACGATGACAGAATTCAATTGGCAGAATCAACATAAAGAGGGTAATGATGACTTGCAATTTTTATATTACAGATGTTTTTACCAAGCAGGCATTTGGTGGTGCTCAGGTGGCGGTGTTTCCGGATGCCAGTGGCTTAGAAAAAGAACAGATGGCGATTATGGCTAAGGAGTTGAACTTAACCGAATCTGTTTTTGTCATGCCGCCAGAGGAAACAGATAACAGCTACCGCATGTATGTTTTTACGCCTAACGGTGAAGTGGATTTTTCAGGACACCCGATTATTGCAACAGGCTTTGTTTTAGCGTCTTCAGGTGTGATTACACTGGATGAAGCTACTACCGCATTAACGTTGCAACAAAATACAGGGTCTATTGACGTTACGATTTCTGGGGAAGGAAATCAGCCTGAATTTGTACGATTTAGCCGTCAGTTTTCATCCATCGTGGACCGGTTTGCACCGCGTGATGTTGAGTTGGCGCAAATTTTATCGATTGCTCCAGAACTTATTGATAATAAACACTATACGGCGCGACTGGTTTTTTGTGGTGCACCTTACTTAGTGGTTCCAGTCCACAGTTATGAGGCGGTCAGAGAAGCGCGTTTTGATTTTAATGCCTGGAGTCAATCAATAGCCCCTCAAACGACGGCACAGGAAGTGTTGTTGTTTTCTCGTAAGAGCGCGCATCAGGATATCGATTTTCATTGCCGATTGTTAGGATCAAAAATTTCCCATTACGATGATCCGCCGGTTGGAACGGCAATGCCTGCTTTGGCGGCCTATCTGTGTTCCTATGATCATATTAGAGAAGGGACGTATACTTTTTCAGTTGATCGCGGTGAAGCCAAAAACAGGCGCAGTGTCTTGTCTCTGGAAATGGATAAAAAGGTAGACCAGTTGATGACCCTCCGGTTAGGCGGTGAGGCGGTGTTAGTTGCTGAGGGCAGTATGAAGGTGCCAGAACTGTAGACTTTATACTTTCAGTAGTTTTATAGGCTGATATAGAGGTGTTTACCTTTGAGTCAGAAATAGTTGGTTTTAATTTGAACGTGTCAGATTCGCAGTTAATTCAATAATTTTAAATTCAAAACAGATTAAATATTATGCTATTTGGTAGAAATCAGAAGAACCCGATTAAGATTGCTGATAAAGGAATAGAAAGGTGGTCTTATGCGACTTGTGGCTATTGTTCTACGGGTTGCTCTATAGAAATTGGTATTAACAAGGATGGCAAGCCAGTCGCCTCAAGAGGGGTTGCTGATGCCGATGTTAATCGAGGAAAATTATGTGTCAAAGGCATCTTTGAACATGAGTTGTTTGAGTCCTCAGGACGAGGAAAAACGCCCTTAATGCGTAACAGTATTCATGATGACTATCAGGAATCCGGCTGGGATGGTGCTTTGGATAAGATGGCCGCTGAGATCAATCGTATTCAGGAAAAATATGGCCCTGATTCTTTTGCTATTGTTTCAACCGGACAGATATTAACGGAAGGTTTTTATACCTTAGGAAAATTGGCTCGTGGTGTCATCGGAACCAATAATTATGATGGCAATACGACCTTGTGTATGGCGTCAGCCGTGTCAGGGTATAAACGGTCTTTTGGGTCTGATGGTCCACCGGGCTGTTATGAGGACTTTGAGCATACCGAGTGTTTAATCGCCTGGGGATCAAACCTTCCTGAGCAACATCCTAT
>ENA-ORXI01000731-ORXI01000731.1-sediment-metagenome-genome-assembly--contig:-NODE-731-length-27406-cov-16.253796_pt1 | contig 27406 bp, 19 predicted proteins | sample MGYA00237861_ERZ511468 | MGnify/ENA primary metagenome ERZ511468 (study PRJEB26299, sample SAMN06266213) | sediment metagenome | isolation source: Hudson Canyon methane seep mesocosm | place...
GCCATCACGCCCGGATTTAAACCATTTACCCTTTCACCAACATGTGATAGCAAAACGATTATAGATAATAAAACTCTTATATACCCTGTCATTTATCTAATATTACCTAATTTATATATACTATGAATACTGAATTTTTAAAAAACATTACTAAACCCATTTTAAATTATTTAATTAATATCCTAAATCAACGCCCTAAAATACACTATTATTTAATCATTATACTAAAAAAAATAGGTGCATATAATTATATACGAAGTTTAACTTCAAGAATAGTATATAAATATAAACCTACAAACTATTCCTTAGAACAATCAAGCTTATCCTCTTATGAACAGTCAATTTATCATAAACTTAAATATATTTATAAGCATAAAGATCAAAACAACTTACCGATAAAATACTCAAAGAAAAAACGACTTGCCTATGTCTCACCTCTCCCGCCGTTACGCAGTGGCATTAGTGATTATAGTGCAACACTGCTACCTCTTTTAGCAGAAACATATCAAATAGATGTTATTGTCGACCAAACCACTATTAGTGACACCTGGATTAGTGAAAATTGCATGATTCATTCTGGTGATTGGTTAAGAATTCATGCATCAGAATATGATAGGGTGCTCTATCATGTTGGTAATTCACCTTTTCATGAGTATATGTTTGACTTATTAGAGCAGGTATCAGGTATTGTGGTCTTGCATGAGTTCTTTTTAGGCCATCTCGCTCATAAATATTATCATTCTCATTTTGAAGACCATTTATATAACTGTCATGGCTATCCTGCCATACATAGTTTAAATCAATCTGAAAACCGTGAAAATATAATTTGGAACTACCCTTTAAATCTTCCTATTTTACAAAATGCATTAAATATTATTAGCCACTCCCCTTATAACTTAAAGCTCGCACAACAATTTTACGGCCATAATATAGCCCTTGATCATTGGTCTATTATTCCACATTTAAAAGCCCCTAAAATGATTAATCGTAAATACTCTCGAGAGATTTTACAGTTTACAGATAATCAATTTATTGTCTGTAGCTTTGGCTTAATTGGCTCTATGAAACTAAATCATCGCTTACTTGAAGCATGGATAAATTCAGATTTAGCTCAAAATGAGCAGTGCTTACTTATCTTTGTAGGCGAGAATGATAGCAGTGAATATGGCCAAAACTTACTCAATAAAATTAAAGCGAGTGGCTTACAACAACGCATTATTATTACAGGCTGGACCAACACTGAATCCTTCCAGCATTATTTAGCAGCAGCAGATATTGGTGTGCAATTACGCACACAATCACGGGGCGAAACATCAGGAGCATTACTTGACTGTATGAATAACGGACTTGCTACTATTATTAATGCTCATGGTGCTATGGCTGATTATCCAGATGATACCAGCTATTTATTGGCAGATAACTTTAGCAATTTAGAGCTCACTCATGCTCTAGAAACACTTTGGAACGATAAGGACTACCGTAAAAAATTAACACTTAATGCAACTAATATGTTGCAGCAATTACATTCACCTAAAGCCTGCACACAAGCCTATATTGATACGATTGAATCCAGTTATTATCACAATCAAGTAAATTTTCAGCCATTACTACAAGGACTTACTCAAATAAAAAGAACCGACTATGAACTTGAGCAATTTGCCCAAGTAATTGCGAAAGCCAGTCCTCAGCATTTTAGACAAAAAAAATTATTAATTGATATTTCCGCCCTTGCAGTTAACGATTTAAAGACCGGCATTCAACGCGTTGTTCGCGCCCAATTAAAACTATTATTACAAAATCCTCCTAAAGGCTTTCGTGTCGAACCTGTTTATTTATCATCTACAAATAACCATTGGCATTATCAATACGCAAGACATTGGACAAGCCAGTTTTTGAATTTATCTAAATCTATAACCCAAGCTGATAGTCCTGTTGACTTTAAAACAGATGATATTTTATTTGTTGCCGATTTACATACTAACGATATTATTGAAGCCGAGAAAACAATGCTATATAGCAATTTACTTTCCTCAAACATAGAGGTATTTTTTCAAGTCTTTGATTTATTACCAATCACTCGCCCAGAATGGTTCCCTCTACAAACAGAAATAACCCACAAAGCTTGGGCGGAAATCGTCATGCTATCAAGTGGTGCACTGTGCATATCAAATGCGGTTGCCGAGGAATTTAAAACGTGGTTAAAAACCAATAACCATTTTCATATTAATACTCAACACATCAAGTCATTTCATTTAGGGGCTGATATTACTAATTCATCGCCTTCTACTGGTCTACCTGATAATGCAAAAATAATTTTAAACAAGCTTACAGTCCTCCCTAGCTTTTTAATGGTTGGCACCATTGAGCCTAGAAAAGGACATAAACAAACCTTAAATGCATTTGATATTTTATGGCATCAAAATATTCAAATAAATCTTGTTATTGTTGGTAAACCAGGATGGTTAATGGATAATTTTGTCTCTAAATTAAAAAAACATCCTCATAAAGATATTAACTTATTTTGGCTAGATAGTATTAGTGATGAATTTTTAGAAAAAATATATGCGGCTTGCAGTTGTTTAATTGCAGCAAGCGAAGGCGAAGGCTTTGGTTTACCCCTTATTGAAGCAGCCCAATACCAACTGCCTATTATCGCAAGAGATATACCTGTTTTTAAAGAGGTCGCTCAACACTATGCTTATTATTTTTCTGGCCTAAGTCCTGATGAGCTAGCCGATACCATTCAAAAATGGCTGACTTTAGAAAGTGAAAATAAGATTCCAAAATCAATTAATATGCCTTGGTTAACATGGCAACAAAGTACCGAACAACTTATTAAACTTATGGACCTAGAATTTTCCCATTAATATTCTTTTAAATTTTCGTAATAGTGCTATCGCCCTATATGATAGCCCATTTTTTAAATCTGATATTTCTATCGTTGCCTCATGTAATTTTAATTCTAATGCTTGAATTTTTGTTTCTATTTCAGAAACTTTCATTTTTTTATTATGCTCATATTGAATAGAAATTTCTTCTAATGTAAGTCCATAATGACGCAAGAAAGAAGGTTCAAATTTTAATATATCAACTTTTGAACCTTCTTTTTGTGCAATGACCGCATAATCAGGACTAACTCCCTTTAAAACATCGAGTATTGATAATTTTTCAGATTTTAATAAATTCTCTACTGCTTGTAAACGAACAACCTTAGTTTGTTTAAATTGATAGTATTCTGTAATAAAAGCCAGTAAATTAGGGGGTAAGGGAGATTTATGAGTAGGGTCCATATAAAATTCAGAGGTTCCCACAACAATATTTTCAGAATTAGGGGTTTCCAAAATTAATAACCCTGACGATTTTAAAACACGAAGAGCTTGCTTAACTAACCGTTGTAAATCTGAAAAAGCAATATGCTCTACAATATGAAATCCTGAAATAATCGCAAGACTGTCTGATTCTAAATTAGATAAGTAACTTAACATATCGCCTAGCTGACAAGGCAATCCATGCTGCTCACAAACTGTGAGCATAAAATTATCACTATCAATACCATAGACATTAAAATCTGTCCGTTCTGATAATAATTCTAACCATTCTCCACGACCACAGCCTAAATCTAATATGCTTGCTTTAGGGTATATTTTTGTTAATGGTTCAATAAAAGGTAAATAAAACTCTAGCCGTGATTTAATTAACTCACGAGATGCTCGATAAAAATCATCCATTACGTGTACACCTCAATTTAGGTGGTAACCACGCTACACCAATAAAATCTTGCTTATTAGTATTAATCATTTTAAAAACCAGTGATAAATCACACCAATGATAATTTTTTGATAAATGCGTATCCGCAGTGTGCAGTGCAACCGCAATAGAATAACTGCCTTCACCTAAATCCAAATTAAAATCAAACTGATAATTAATTATTTCATTTTTGTGTAAGTTATTTAAACCCTGTTTAAGTCTATAAGTATTCGTCCCAAAAACAGATTGTCCTAAACGATCCTTTATAAGATAGCCCAAGACTAAATCATCGATATCATCGTTAATATTAACATCAATTGATAAAATAACCGCCTGCCCTACTTCAATTAATTCTATCTTTTCAAGCTGTTGATTTAATAAACTAACTTTTTCAATAGTGGCTTCACCACTGCCTGAAATAGTCTGCTGCCTACCATCTGTTGCTACTTTTAACAAAACGTTATCATCTTCACGCTCAGCAATTTTAGCATTATAAAAATCCATTACTTGTTCAGGTGACCCTTGCATAATAACCCTCCCTGACTCTAGTAAAATAGCTCTATCGCAAATAGCCTGAATAGCAGCCTTATCATGCGAAACTAATAATAAGGCTGTACCTTCTTTTCTAAACTGTTTTATACGTTCAAAGCTTTTATGCTGAAAATAAGTATCGCCAACTGACATGGCTTCATCAACAATTAATATATCAGGACGTTTTATAGTAGCAACACTAAACGCTAGCCTCATCTGCATTCCACTAGAATAAACTCTAACAGGTTGGTCTATATAATCTCCGATTTCAGCAAATTCTTCAATACTTGGCATGAGTGATATTAACTCTTTTTCAGTTATACCTAAGAGTAACCCCGACATAATAACATTTTGTCGACCTGTAAAATCAGGGTGAAATCCCATGCCTAATTCAAGTAATGCCGTTACTTTTCCATTGATATTTACATGGCCATTTGTTGGCTTTATGGTGCCAACAATAATTTTTAATAACGTACTTTTACCAGCACCATTCATACCAATGATACCTACAGATTCACCCTGCTGTACGGTAAAATTAATATCTTCAAGTACCCATTTTAATTCATGCCTAATTTTTTTACTCGGTAAAAACCATTCTGCTAAACGCTGCCAATGTGAATTATATTGCTTATAAGCTTTTCCTAAGTTCTCAACACTGATTGCCACCATTAAAGCTCATCCACTATTTCATCAGCATGATGTCTAAATAAATTAAATGCCATTAAACAAAAAATTAACCCTACACATAATGGAACAATCAACATATACCAATTAGGCTGCTGACCCTCCACTAAAATAACTTGATAGCTTGTTATAATCATTGCCATAGGATTCCAGGTTAAAACAATAGGCTGTATAAAACTAGGTAATATATTAATGGGGTAAACAATAGGCGTCAACCAAAACCAAAACTGTAATAAAATACCAAATAACTGCCCTACATCTCTAAAAAAAACATTCAGTATGCCTACTATCATGCCCAAACCAATACTAAAAATAATTTGTATTAATAATACTGGCACTAAGCTAAAAATAACCCAGCCCGGAAAACTATGGCTTAAGACTAAAAAAAATAAAAATAATGAAAAAATAATGAAAAAATTCAAACTTGAATTTATAATTATAACAATAGGTAGTATTAATTTAGGGAAATTTAATTTTTTAAGTATATTCGCATTATCTAAAAAAACAGTCTGTGCCTTGGTAATAATTTCAACGAATAACCCCCATGTTAAAATTCCGGCACAAAGGTAAATCCCATAAGAAAATTCAGATTCTGACCCAGGTAATTTTGCCTTCATTATTTGAGAGAAAATAACCGTATAGACAAAAATCATCGCTAGCGGGTTAATAATCGTCCACACCACCCCAAGCAAAGAATTTTGATATTTAGATTGAAATTCACGTTTAACACTACCGGCAATAAATCCCTTGTATTTATATGAGCTTATTAATATATTGGCTATATTCAATCTAACATCCATTCTAGGGTTTGCTCTAATTTAATCGGTGTTTCTAATGCAGGTATTAAGCTATAGAGTTGTTGGTTATTACCTTTCTGACTTTTTATATCAGATTGTCTAATAAATTCAGGATTAGTTTCAATTTTTATTCTGTGCTTTGTTAGTTCTTCTAAACTGGCTATGATTTCTCTAATACTAGTAAGTCTTCCTGAGCATATATTCACAGGTTTTTGTCTATTGGGACTTTTTAGCAGTTGTACATAGGCTTCAGCCACCCAGCGTACATCTGAAAAATCACGCCATATATCTATATTTCCTAGGCTTAAGACTGATTTTTTGTGTTTAAAATGTTCCACTATTTTGGGAATGAGGAATTTATTATCTTGCCCTATGCCTGTGTAGTTAAAGGGACGTGTAATAATAATGTTTAATGTGTCTTGGTAATTTTTTGCTATTTGCTCCATTGCCCATTTACTGCATCCATAATGGTTTATTGGGTTAACGATGCAGTTTTCATCGATTATTTCCTGTTTTTGCTCGCCATAAACTAAAGCACTACTTGCTAAGATTATTTTTTTGGGGGCTTTTTTAAGTTTTAAGCAGGCATCGAGGATATTTTGTGGGCCAAAGGTATTGATTGCATATATATTTGTACTTTCTCCGTCTGGAATAAAACTAATACCTGCTAAATTAATAATATAATCTGGCTGTATTTTCAGCATAGTGTTTTCAACTGCAGTGCTACTAGTAATATCAACTCTTTCGGTTATGACCTTATAGCCTGCTAATTTCAACTCAGGTATTAAGTACCTTCCCGTAAAACCACTTGCTCCAATAGCCCATACTATTTCAGTCATTTAAAACGTCTGCCCTAGCTTTACTTTTTGTAAATCACATTCCACCATCATTTTGCATAACTCAGCTAATTTTGTTCGTGGACTCCAATTAAATGCTTTTTTAGCCTTGCTATAATCGCCAATCAATAAATCGACTTCAGTAGGACGATAAAATTTAGGGTTAACCTGTACTAATAATTTTCCGGTCTTAGTATTATAGCCTTTCTCATTTTCAGCCTTACCTTTCCATTCAATAGATATATCCACGACAGAAAAAGCCAATTCAATAAATTTACGCACTGTATAAGTCTCATTCGTTGCTAAAATAAATGTATCGGCAACATCATGTTGAAGCATTTGATACATACCTTCAACATACTCCTTAGCATATCCCCAGTCTCGTTTAGCATCTATATTACCTAACTCTAAGGGTGAATCATCTCCGTGATATATCCTAGCCACTTTATCTGTTATTTTTCGCGTCACAAATTCACGCCCCCGCAAAGGAGACTCATGATTGAACAGTATGCCACTGCTAGCAAATATATCATACGATTCCCTGTAATTAACAACAGACCAATGAGCAAATAATTTTGCAACTGCATAGGGACTACGAGGATAAAAGGGAGTATTTTCGGTTTGCGGAATGTCTTGAACTTTTCCATAAAGTTCTGAGGTACTTGCTTGATAAAAACGAATGGATTTATCCACTACACGTATCGCTTCTAATAAATTCAAAACGCCAATACCTGTAATTTCCGCTGTTGCTCTGGGCTGTTCAAAAGACACACCCACAAAGCTTTGAGCTGCTAGATTATAAACCTCATCAGGCTGAGCAAATTCCAATAAGCGAATACTATTTCCTAAATCTGTTAAATCATACTCAACTAGCTCTAAATTTGAATGCTCTTCCACGCCTAAATAAGCAAGCCGCCAAAAATTCACCGAACTTGTCCGACGATACGTTCCAACAACTCGATAACCCTTATTTAAAAGCAACCTAGTTAAATAAGCACCATCTTGCCCTGTAATACCTGTAATTATCGCCGTTTTCACGTATTTAAATATCCTTTAACTAATATCATACAAATTTTTTATATACCTCTAAAGTGTCTATTGCTGTTTTTTTCCACATAAATTTTTTAACTCGTTGCTTACCCTTTATAATTAATTCTTGCCTTAACGCATCATCATCAATTAACGCTTTCATAGCCTCAGCAATACCTATAATTGAATAAGGGTCTATCAAAATAGCCGCATTTCCTGCAACTTCTGGTAAAGCGGTAATATTAGAAGTAATCACCGGTGTCTCTGCAATAAAGGCTTCTAAAATAGGTAAGCCAAAGCCCTCATATAGCGACGGAAAGACTAAAGCAAAGCTTGATTGTAATAACCTATTTTTATCTGCAATTGGAACATCATGAAACCAATAAATTGACTTATCTATCGATAATGCGTGCATTCTTTTTACTAGCTCATCACATTGCCATCCCGCTCTACCAATAATAACGAGAGGATAAGCATTTTGCATATCAATAGTTAACATCAAAAATGCATCAATTAAGCGTTCTATATTTTTTCTAGGCTGTAATGTTCCAATACAAATAAAATAGTTCTTAGGCAATTTATAACGCTCCAACAAATATTCTCTTTCACTTGCTATTATTTTTTTATAATCTGATGCTCTAACACCTAGAGGAATACTTGTTATTTTATCCCGATTAACATCAAAATGCTCTGAAATTTGTTCCGCTGAAAAATCAGAAATCGTAATAATATGCTCTGCCCATTTAGCAGAATGCTTAAATAGTCTATTTTTCAAATACCGAAAATTACCATTAACCCATTCAGGGTGAGCTAAAGGGATAGGATCCATAATGGTTGCAATAACCGGTATTTTACTGAGCTTAGGAATATGATGATCTGTAGCATGAAATAAATCTATTTTTCCTGTTAATTTAGCCTGAAAGAAAGGTAATCCTGTAGCAGCACTTAATAAAACTTGAGGGGGAAATTTCCCTAAATTTGTAAGGCCTTGCTCCGCAATAAAATCATAGCAAGCAATATCGATGGCTAAAGGTTCTAATTCATTTATAAGTTCTTGCGTATACACCGCAATCCCATCTGCTTGTCCGGATCGACTACTTTTTGTTAATACTGTGGTACCTAGTCCAATTTTCATAAATCTAACTTTCAGAACAATCTAATATTTTACAATATAACGCTCTATATTCCTTTGCCATTTTAGCAACTGTAAACTCTTTTTGGTAATGATGTTCTGCTGCAATTCCCATAGATACAACAACTTCTTGATTATCATTAAAAAATTTCATGGCAGTTGCTAAAGCCTCAGAGTCTTTAGCAGGTATCACCCAACCTGTTTGCTTATCTTTATTAATATAACTTGTCCCGGAGCCTAATTCAGTTGAAATCATGGGAGTTCCTTGGCGTGCAGCTTCAACTAACACCATGCCATAGGCTTCAGAACGTTCAGAAGCAGGTAAAATCAAAGCCTTTGCTAATTCTATTAATGCATATTTTTGAACTTCATTAACTTGCCCTAAAAAATATACATGCTGCAAATTGTATTGATTTTTATAATCCTTAAATATTTCTGCATCTTTGCCATCACCCACAATTAAAATCGGACATTTATTTCTTCGAGCAGCCTCTAATAAATATTGAATACCTTTATAGTAACGAAATACACCAATAAATAGAAAAAAATCATCTGGAAATTCTTGCTGGTATTGCTTTAATTCTTGCTGATAATTTAAATCGTCTGATATTGGAGCCATACCGTTCGCAATCATAGCCGTTTTATCTTTAAATTTCTTTAAGACCACACTACTTTCAATATAATCTGGAGATGTACCAACAACTGCATCCGCATGACGTAAAAAATAATTCATAAGCGGCTGATAAATAAATTTTAACCCCTTCTGCCTGACTATGTCAGACTGATAGCTAATAACATAAGGTTTTATTTTTTTATGGGTTAACGATAAGATATCTGCAAAAGGCCAAGGAAATTGATAATGAACAATACTCGCCCACTGCATGTGTTGCTTAAAATCCCACCATAACTGCCATGAAAATCCACATGATGCTATTTCAAAATTTTGTGGATAACAAATAATTTCAGTGCTATCAATTATGTTAATTTCTTTTTTTTTGCATTCTTTATTCAAGCAAATAATTCTATTCTGCACGCTTAGAGCATCAGTAGCTAAACATAGCTGCTGTAAAACTTCTTCTATGCCGCCTTTAGAATATTTATGACACGTCTTATAAACATGCAGTACTTTTATTTTATTCATTTACCTTTAATAACGTGACCGCATTAATTTATTGTATAATTGAACATTTTATCAGGCTCTATAAAAGTAGGGTAGCTTACTTAATCATCTATACTTCTTTTACAGCTGTCGCATATCCGTTTTCCCTTTATTAATTCCTTCACTATTGAGTAACGATTTCGCCCCCTCCTTATGAGCAATAAATCCATTAAATCAGACTTACAACAAGCCCTTTTACTCTGTAAAGGTGCCTTTATCTCTGCTGCCGCGTTTAGTTTAGTCATTAACATGCTAATGCTAACCCCCACTATTTACATGTTACAACTCTACGACAGAGTATTAAGTAGTCGCAGCGAAGAAACCTTGGTCATGATGACGTTAATTGTGGTCGCTATTTTTGCAACACAAGGGGCTTTAGAATGGGTACGCTCGCAAATATTAGTCCGCGTCAGTGCGAAATTAGAAACCCTGCTTAACCAACGTTTATTTACGATTACCTATAAAAAATCACTTTACACCGGTGGACAACAAGCGAGTTCCCAGCCTTTAGATGATTTAACATCTTTACGCCAATTTTTAACCGGTAATGGCTTATTTGCTTTTTTTGATGCACCTTGGCTGCCCTTTTATGTCAGTTTATTATTTGTTTTTCATCAATTTTATGGCTGGTTAGCTGTTTTTGCCGCTATTTATTTAATTATACTTGCCATTATTAATGAAAAAATCACCCATAAGATACTCGCTGAAGCGAATAATCTAGCCGCAGGGTCTAGGGCGTTAGTGAATAAAAACTTAAAAAATGCTGAAGTCATTGAATCAATGGGGATGTTAGCCAACATTCATCAACGTTGGTTAAAATCGAGTGAGAAAGTGCTTTTTTTGCAAGCGATTGCAAGTTCACGTGCCGGATTAATCGCCTCTATTTCTAAAACTTCACGGATGTTATTTCAATCGCTTATTTTAGGGCTTGGTGCTTATTTAGCGATTCAACAAGAAATTTCACCGGGATTAATGATTGCAGGGTCTATTTTATTAGGCCGAGCCTTAGCGCCGATTGATTTAATGATTGCTAGCTGGAAAGGGTTTATTCTGGCTCGTACTCAATATGCACGACTTAACGAATTATTACTACAGATTCCAGAAGATAAAGAAAAAATGTCATTACCAGCACCAAAAGGAAAACTCGTCGCTGAACAAGCGGTCGTGGTGCCACCGGGTGCAAAAACACCGGTTATTAAAGGTTTATCATTTGCCATTGAAGCGGGGGATTCCGTGGGTATTATTGGCCCGAGTGGAGCTGGAAAATCAACCTTAGTCCGAGCATTACTGGGCATTTGGCCTGCTGCTAATGGTAAAATTCGTTTAGATGGAGCCGATATTTTTACATGGGATAGACTTGAATTAGGCCCGCATATCGGTTACTTACCCCAAGATATTGAGTTATTTGAAGGCACTATCAGTGAAAATATTGCTCGCTTTGGTGAGGTAGATTCTAATCAAGTGATTAAAGCTGCTCAAATGAGTGATGTCCATGAACTCATTCTACGTCTACCTGAAGGCTATGACACCATGATTGGTGCTGGCGGTGGCAATTTATCAGGCGGACAACGTCAACGTATTGGTTTAGCGCGTGCATTATATGGCACACCTAAATTAATCGTTTTAGATGAGCCTAACTCTAATTTAGATGACCAAGGCGAAAAAGCCTTAGCCGTCGCTATCGCTAATCTTAAACAACTCGGTACAACCGTTATTGTGGTGACACATCGTAATAATATTTTAAGCAGTCTAGATAAATTATTAATGCTCAATGAAGGTCAACTGGTCGCTTATGGTCCACGCAACGAGGTGTTAGCACATTTACAAAAAGGACAAACACAAGCTGCCGGTGCCGCACAAAAACCAAAAACGGTTACCACCGTTCCTATTGCTTAATCCCGACTAAATATAATTTATAACTAACTATCATGCTAACTGAACAAGAAGAAGTCCCTATTATCGTCAATACAGACGATATGCCTATTCGCCAAATAGGCTTTGCCATTTTATTAATCATGTTTGGTATCTTTGGTACCTGGAGTGCCTTAGCCCCTATTGATAGCTCTTCACTAGCTGTCGGCAGTGTTGCCGTTAAATTTCATCGTAAAACGGTACAACATTTAGAAGGCGGTATTGTTAGCCAAATTCATGTGCGTGATGGCGATGCAGTAAAAAAAGGGCAAACACTAATTACTTTAGATGACACGCAGCTGCAAGCCCAAATTAAAATTCTACAAGGGCAATTTATTACGGCAACCGTGGTTAATGCTCGTCTAAACACCGAACGCCTGCATCGCAAACGCATCAAATTTCCTAACTCATTAGATAATTTAAATGACAACCGTGTTAAAGCCGCTATTACGGGACAAAAACAAGTCTTTCTTGCTCGCAAAGAAAGTCATAGCGGTGAAATTACATTACTCGAACAACGTGTTGAACAATTAGGCTTAAAAATAGCGGGCTTAGAAACACAAATAGAGAATAAATTATTAATGTTAAATTCTTATGCTGAAGAAATTAAAGATCTTAATGAATTATTAGCTGAAGGCTTTGCCGATAAACAGCGGCTTAGAGAACTACAACGTAATCACACTCAAACCAACAGTGATATTGCCTCCTTAAAAACGGAAATTGCCAGCACTCAAATGCAGCAAGGTGAAACCGACTTACAAATTCTGCAAACTAAGCGTAAATTTCAAGAGGATATTGCGACCCAATTAGAAGAAGTCAATAATGAATTATTCAGCATTAATGAGCAACTGATTGTCGCACAAGACAAAGGCAGTCGCGGCGTAATTACTGCTCCCGTACAAGGTATTGTATTGGGTATGTCCACGCATACAGAAGGTGGCGTAATTGTTGCGGGTCATCCCATTTTAGATATTGTCCCTGAAGGCGAAGAATTAATTATTAATGCACAACTGGCTTTAGTCGATATTGACCGCGTGCAAATAGGCGATATTGCAGAGGTACGTTTTAGTGCTTTTAATAGTAAAACAACACCGGTCATGGAAGGTCGCATTAAACAAATATCAGCCGATAGCTTACAAGATGAAGTCACCGGCGCTCAATATTATCAAGCGACTATTGAACTTACACAAGATAGCCAAGGTTTGTTAGGTGACCTTATATTGGTACCGGGTATGCCCGCTGAAGTCTTAATCAATACGGGAAAAAGAACCTTGTTTGAATATTTAGTGCAACCGATTACAGATGCGTTTGCCCGTGCGTTTATCGAGGAATAAAGATGACTAAAAAATTATTCTTCGTTAGCCTATTAAGTTTGTCGCAGCTTAGTTTTGCTGATGATTTAAGCAGTGTCTATCAACAAGCCTTACACTCAGACCCCAATTTAGCAGCCGCACGTTTACAGGTTGAACTCTCCGAATCCCAACAAGCACAAGCCGGCGGAGCATTATTGCCGCAAGTGAGTGCGAGTGTTAATATCTCTTACAATAATCGTAATATCGAGTCTCAAGTAGGCGGTGATACCGAGTATATGGGGCAACGTTATAGCGTTAGCTTAACCCAGCCTATTATTGATGTGGCTAAGTTTTACAATTGGCAGCGTTATCAATCGTTAACCTCAAAATCAACGGCCGATTTTCAACAAGCTCAACAAGTGCTGCTTTATGATGTCACCGAACGTTATTTTCAAGTACTCGCCGCACAAGATAGCTTAGAGCTGGTCAATCAAGAAACGAGTACCACTGAAAAGCAATTAGAGCAATTTAGACAGCAATATGCCAAACAGCTGATAAAAATCACCGATATTTATGAGTTAGAAGCGAAACTAGATGCTTTAGTTGCAGAAAAAATTGAAGTTGAAACCCAAATTGATATTGCCAAACAAGGTTTAATGGAGTTAACAGGTACGCCGTTAAATACTTTAGCGACCTTACGTAATGATATTAAATTTCAGTTATTATCGGGTGATGCCAAAACAGTTGCTATTCAAGCACAACAATCAAGTCCGCTGATTTTAGCGGAACAACAAGCCGTTGAAGCCGCTGATAATGATTTAATTAGCCAGCATGCGCGTCATTTGCCTAGCGTTGATTTGCAATTGCAATATTATAATACTGATAATGGCTTTCAAAATAGTCAAACACCGGTAATTGATACCAAAGTGGCGGCAATTAATGTCACTATTCCTTTATTTTCAGGAGGTTCTACTTATCAGAGAGCCGCAGAAGCCGCGAAACAATTGGAAATTAGTAAACAACGTAAAATTAGCTTATTACGTTCGGTGGAAAAAGAAACCCGTGATGCGTTCTTAAGTGCTAATGCCAGCGTCCGCCGTATTGCTGCTTCTGAAAAAGCATTAAAAACAGCCACCAAAGCACGAGAAGCGATGGAAAAAGGCTTTAAATTTGGTATGCAATCTATTGGTGATGTATTGGTTTCACAAGCTCGTGAATACTCAGCCCGTAAAGATTTACGCGATGTAAAATATACCTATATTCTGAATCGTATTCGTTTTCAACGAGCAATAGGCACATTAAATCATCAGTCGTTAGATGAAATTAATCAATGGTTAGTGCATAAATAACCATAATATTTTAAAGCCCTCTCCTTAAAGAGAGGGTTTCATCAAGGTAAATAATCTTAAAACCTATTTATCTAAACTCATAAAGCCATGTAGTCCACGTTTGGATTTAACTGCTAGCCACTGTTTTAAATATTCAATTTCAGCCGTATTATCTAAAGATTCTATACTCTCATTCCCACGTAATAAACGAAAAGCACGAGCAATCACTTTATACGCATCACCTTTAATCCCCGCACGTTTTAAACCGATGGTATTTAAACGGTAATGCTTTGCAGGATAACCAGCAATTAAACAAAAAGGCAACACATCTTTATTTAAGCCCGTCGTGCCTTGTACAATCGCATACGAGCCAATACGACAAAATTGATGAGCCACCACATTACCGCCCATAAACACATTATCGCCAATTTCCACAAAGCCACCAATCGCCACATTATTGGCAAAAATAGTTTTATTACCAATCAGGCAATCATGGGCAACATGGCTATTATTCATAAAAAAACAATCTGAACCAATCTGCGTTACACCTGCCTCTTCTGCACTACGATGAGCAGTAAAGCCTTCCCTAAAAGTATTGTTATCGCCAATCTGTAAATGAGAAACGGTACTTTCTAAAAATGAGGTATCTTGTGGCAAATCGCCTAGCACTACTTGTGAGTGGATTTTATTACCCTGCCCTATTTTAGTATAAGGCCGTATCACTACATGATGAGCGATTTGACAGTTATCGCCAATCTCCACATTGTCTTCAATAACGGAAAATGCTCCTATCTGTACATTTTTACCAATACTAGCGTGTTTAGAAATAAACGCACTCGGGTGAATCATAGCGTCTGACATAATGACCTTTAAACATAAAAAAACGATGACTTTATTATAAAAGCCACCGTTTTAAATTTCAAAACTAATCCTTTAATTTTTTATTTTAAAACACCCGCTGCATAATCAGTTTGTAATGATTTATTCAACCAATACGAGACTTTTCTAAAACTGGCATTTTTATCGCCATCTTCATTCGCTAATCTATTATTATAAGGCGTTGCAAAACCTAAATGAAACACGCTGTCCGCTAATTGATTAATCACATTGCGTCCATACGCAGTGCCTCTCGCACCATCGTTCTGTACTAAATGATAGCCCGTTTCTTCATCATTCTCATCATCACCATGTAATTCCGCCCATAATGCCACATGGTTTGAGACTAAATATTCATTTAAAGTGCCGACTTCTTCGGCACTAATAAAATCATCACTTGCTACGCCTGTTTCTCTAATAGCTTCCACTAATAATTCATTCATACCATTTGCAGCCGCAGCACCGGCTCGAATATCGGTCATTGATACTTTTAACAACAAGCCTTCATTGTTATAAATATAAGGGACTATTTTATCAAAACTGGTATTAGTGGTGCCTTGCACTTCTTGATAGTCATTATTATTCAATGCACCGCTGTCTAATTGCGGTTTTAAAATCGTATCTAACCACCATGCGACTTTTTCAAAACGTTTATTTTTATCGCCATCTTCATTGAGTAAACGATTTTTATGATCTGTTGCAAAGCCTAAATGATAAATCCCATCAGCGACACTATTGACCACATTATCCGCAAACATACGCGCATACGCACCATCATTTTGCACTAAATGAAATCCCGTTTCTTCACCGTCTTCATCATCACCGTGTAAAACTGACCATGCTTCAAGATGATTCGCTACTAAATACTGATTAATTTGACGAATATCTGCGGTACTTAAACGCCCATCATTAGCCAGCCCTTCCTCGATAATCGCTTCGATAATCAGCTGATTCATAGCATCAGCGGCTTCAGCACCTGCTCGTATATCACTAGTTGGAATCCGGGCAATTAAACCTTCATCGGTTAAAATCGCCTCAATAATACTATCTAATGCTGTCTGTGTTGTACCAGTAAATTCTTGAAAATCAGCATTATTTAAGACACCGCTATCCACATCTTGTTGAATAATTTCACCCAAACTATAGCCAACCGTTTTAAATGAACTGGCTTTATTACCTTCATAATTGGTTAAACGATTATTACGATTACCTGTCGCAGGAAAACCTAAATCATATAATTGTCCCCATAAAGCGACGGCATTACTACCTAAAGCTAATGTTCTCGCACCTTTTTTATCTACCGTATAATAGCCAGTTGACTCAGTTCCTAAATTTTCACCGCGAAAGCGATACCAATCTGAAGCATAGTTATCAACCAAATATAAATTAATATCGCGTGTATCAGCAACAGAAATAAAACCATCATTGGCTAAACCTTGTGCTTTAATCGCTTCATTAATAGCCGCATTCATATTGGTCACCGCTTGATGAGCTAATGCTCTATTTTCTGGCGTTACCTTGGTTTGTAAGCGAGCATCAGTATCAATAATATCGTGAATTTGATTTAAACCCGTCGGTTCAACAATCTCGTCAGCGTGTACCACTGTTTGAGAAAATAAAGACAGCGATGCAGCAAGGCTAACAGAAAAAAACGTTTTAGTATTCATAGAAAAATCCTTTCATTAATATTAAAAATATCAAAAAACTAAAAGGAAGTATTAGAAAGAAAAGCAAATTAACACTGTGGTTTAATTTGGCAACCCTGACAATCTTAATTAATAAGACTCAAAGCTTTCCGTCCTTGCTTCACAACAAGTTTGGCGATTTAAAGTACGCTTAAAGTATAAGTAATTTTAAGGTAGCATACTGTGATAGAAACCACATTTTTAAAAAATGATAACTCGCTCTCACAATGCCTGTTGCACCATGTTATCCGCATAGCTATCTTCTAAAGTCTGTAATCCCCCATAGATTGTTAATCATATTCATAGCCCTTCATAAAGACTCTGTTTCCTACCATTTTCCAATCTCCAGAAACTTTCCACTTTAAATTGTTTACTAGGACTTCCCGCTTCTCTGGAAATATTGAATACTTAGCTATATTAAAGTATGACGTTATTCTCAACCTTACTATAACTGCATAATCACTACCACCGATAAACCTCTTTGGAAGATGTCTTAATTGAGTAACAGTCATGAGGCCTTCCTCAATATTTACATGTCCTTTTCTCATATACTGAGACCTAAGCAATTCTCTAAACTCTTTCTTCCCCATTGAGAATGTTTTATAAACAAACAACTCATGCTCATTTTTAATTACTTTATTTTCTAGTAGTTTTTTCTGATCTTTATAAAATGGAAATCTGATAGATAATATAGTACCTCTCGCTGTCCAACCTCTTATTGCTGATTTTATAGTTGGTAATACATTTGAGTTTGGAGTAAGGTATTTTTTAACTTTTGATTTAGATAAACCAAAGAAGTTCATTATATTTTCCAAAGTAAGCGTAAGATTCAAGAAGTGTGATTTTAAGCTTTCCGTCCTTGCTTCACAACAAGTTTGGCGATTTAAAGTACGTTTAAAGTATAACCAATGGCATTTTTCTACACTGTGAAGAAATCCACATTTTAACCAAGTGATAACTACGTCTCATAACGCCTGTTTCAAACGATACAGCAATTCTAATGCTTCCCTAGGGCTTAAATCATCAGGCGATGCCTCTTCTAATAAGGCTAATGCGGGTGAAATTTCAGGTTCAGGTGTAGGAGCCGGTTCATTGACCACGAATAAATCTAACTGTGCCGTCTCTTTATACTGCTTATCACCTCGCTCTAAAGCCGCTAATTTAACGCGAGCTTCTACAATGACATTTTTTGGCATGCCCGCCAGTGCAGCCACTTGCAAACCATAACTTTGACTGGCAGCTCCTTGCTTCACCGCATGTAAAAACACAATACTATCATTATGCTCCATCGCATCTAAATGCACATTATCAATCACGCTATGTAATTCAGGGAGTCGCGTTAATTCAAAATAATGGGTTGCAAATAAAGTCAGTGCCTGAATATGTGTGGCTAAATAATCCGCACACGCCCATGCCAATGACAAGCCATCAAAGGTGCTGGTTCCGCGCCCAATTTCATCCATTAACACTAAACTATTTTCAGTGGCATTATGTAAAATATTAGCGGTTTCTGACATTTCGACCATAAAGGTTGAACGCCCATTCGCTAAATCATCTGATGCACCAATACGTGTAAATATTTTATCAATCACCCCGCAGCGTAAAGATTTAGCCGGCACATAACAGCCAATATGAGCAATTAACACAATCAAAGCAGTTTGCCGCATATAGGTCGATTTACCCCCCATATTCGGCCCTGTAATCATCAACAGACTACGTTGTGCATTTAACGCTAAATCATTCGCAACGAAAGGCAATGAAGCAACTTGCTCAATCACTAAATGTCGCCCTGCTTCAATCGATACCCCGCGTGACTGCTCTAATAGAGGACGCGTTAAATTAAGACTGTGACTGCGTTCTGCAAAATCTGCCAATACATCTAATTCTGCTAATGCCAACGCACACTGCTGAATCGGAATTAAACCCTGTATTAATAAATCCAATAAACCATCGTACAGGACTTTTTCGCACGCTAAGGCTTCTGATTTAGCATTTAATACCGTATCCTGAAAATCACTTAATTCCGTGGTGATAAATCGCTCGGCATTTTTAAGCGTTTGTTTACGCAAATAAGTCTCGGGTACCACATCAGATAATGACCGCGGTAATTCAATATAATAACCCTGTACACGATTGTATTTAATCTTTAATTTCGCAATCCCGGTTTTTTGCTGTTCACGGGCTTCCATATCTAATAAATATTGATTCGCGTTATCACTTAAATCGCGTAATTTATCTAATTGTTGATCATAGCCTGCGGCAATCACCCCACCCTCACGAATTACAACCGGTGGATTATCAATAATCGCCCGTTGCAATAATGCCAATAACTCAGGCTGTGGTGCCATACTCCGCGCCAAAGTCTGCACCGTCTCACTATCAATACCGGCTAATTCTCCCTGTAATTTTGGTAACACTGCCAAGGTATCGCGTAACACTAATAAATCACGCGGACGAGCGGTTTTTAAGGCAATACGGGTGCTAATCCGTTCAATATCCCCGACCTGTCTTAAATAATACTGTGTATTCTCATAATTAACCAACGCCGCCACCGCATCATAACGCTGATTTAATAAAGCTTGGTCACGCAAAGGACGATTTAACCAACGCCTTAAACAGCGACTACCCATAGCGGTCATAGTTTTATCGAGAACGCCTAACACCGTAAACGCTAATTTTCCTGAGGGATGATAATCGAGTTCTAAATTTCGCCGACTCGCTGCATCTAATAAAATGCTCTCATCATTTTTCTCAACGCGTAAGCCCTGTAAATGTGGCAACGCACTTTGCTGTGTTTCCTGTACATAATGCAATAAACACCCGGCTGCCGATAACGCTGCCGTTAAATTATCACAACCGAAACCGTGTAAATCCTGTACCTGAAATTGTTTTAAAATTAACGTTCTCGCGGTACTTAATTCAAAATGCCAATCCGCACGACGGGTGATGCCTTTATAATGCCGTAAACTTTCCGGTAGTTGCCAATCTTCATTTAATAACAATTCAGCCGGTTTTAAGCGTTCTAATTCGCTTAATAAACTATCCATTGAGCTGACTTCCTGCAACACAAAACGTCCGCTGCTTAAATCAAAACACGCAATCCCATACACGGTTTTCAGTACAGAAATCGCCACTAAAAAATTATCGTGTCGCTCTTCTAATAACGCCTCTTCGGTAATGGTGCCAGGGGTAATAATCCGTACCACTTCGCGTTTAACAGGGCCTTTTGATGTTGCAGGGTCGCCTATTTGTTCGCAAATCGCAACGGATTCACCGAGTCTAATCAGCTTGGCAATATAATTTTCTGATGCGTGATAGGGTAAACCACACATTGGAATCGGCTCACCGACTGCTTTACCTCGTGCTGTCAGGGTAATACTTAATAATCCCGCCGCTTTTTTTGCATCCTCAAAAAATAACTCGTAAAAATCGCCCATACGATAAAACATTAAGGTATCAGGAAAATCTGCCTTAATACTTAAATATTGACGCATCATCGGCGTGTGGGGGGCACTATCATCCTGTAAGGTCATATCAGTCTAGCTATTTTTAATAGAGGTTAATAAGGCAGAAAATTCAGCAGCTGGCAGAGGTTTACTTTTAATATAGCCTTGATACACATCGCAGTTGATACGCTGTAAAAAATCTAATTGCTGTTGAGTCTCTACGCCTTCTGCTAACACCTTAAAACCCAAGGTATGCCCCATCGCATTAATAGTGGTCGCGATTTCTAAATCATCTTGATTATGCGGAATATCTTCAATAAAACTTTTATCAATTTTTAAGGTATCTAACGGAAAACGCTTTAAATACGCTAACGATGAATAACCGGTACCAAAATCATCAATCGCGAGCAAAATGCCTAATGAACGTAATTTATTTAATAAACTAACAAGTGATTCCTGATCTTCCATCAAACCACTTTCAGTCATTTCCAATTCTAAATACTCCGCAGGAAATCCAGTTATTGCCAAGGCTTGTTGCACCTCTTCATACATATCACAGCGTTTAAATTGCTCTGCCGATACATTAACCGCCAAGGTAATCGGCTGTAATCCATCTTGTAACCACTGCTGCCCTTGCCGACAAGTTTCATGTAAGACCCAACGCCCCAGCTCTATAATTAAACCGGTTTGTTCTGCAATAGGAATAAAGATAGTCGGTGATATTAAGCCCTTATCTTTAGTTTGCCAACGTACTAATGCCTCTGCACCTATAATTTTACCGGTAACAACATCGACTTGCGGCTGATAATAAACCCGTAAATCCTGCTGTTTAATCGCTAAAGCTAATTCATGCTCTAACTTTAATCGGGCTTGCACATTTTCCGTGAGTTGATTAGAGAAAAAAGCATAACAACCTCTGCCATTATCTTTGGCTTTATATAACGCCATATCCGCATAATCCATTAATTTACTCACAGACTGAGCATGCTCTGGATATAAACTAATGCCAATACTCGTTCCAATATAAGCCTCATGGGTAGCAGCATTTAATAAAAAAGGTTCAGCAAGGGCTGCAATAATTTCAGTCGCAACCCGTGCTGCATCATTAGATTGTTTAATATCATCTAATAACACCACAAATTCATCACCGCCTAATCGAGCCAACAAATCACTGCTACGTAAACGCTGGGTAATACGTTTAGCCACTTGTTGTAATAAATCATCACCTGCCAAATGTCCAAAATGGTCATTTACCGCTTTAAAACGGTCTAAATCTAACATTAATACAGCAAACTGCGTCTTTGCTCTTTTACTCATCGTAATACAATGTTCCAAACGATCTAATAATTTTCGGCGGTTAGCTAAATTAGTTAAAGGATCATAATAAGCGAGCTGTTTTATTCTTTCTTCGGCGGCTTTAAATTCAGTAATATCAGTGAAAATTGCAACGTAATGGGTAATATTATCCTCATCATCTTTACGCGCGGTAATGGTTAACCATTCTGGGTAAACGTTACCTTGTTTATTGCGATTCCAAATTTCACCCTGCCATGCTCCCTCTTGCCTAATCTTTTTCCACATTACATCATAAAACGCACTGTCTTGTTTTCCTGAATTAAGAATCGTCGGCGATTTACCTTGAATTTCCTCAGGGGTATAACCTGTGATACGCGTAAACGATTTATTGACGCGTAAAATATGATTTTCATTATCGGTAATCATAATGCCCTCTTGCGATTCAAAGGCAATCGCCGCCAAACTTAATTCAATCTCAGCCTGTTTTTTCTCGGTAATATCTTCTTTAATGGCTAAATAATGTGTAATCTCACCATTTTCTTGACGAATAGGCGAAATAAGAGCTGACTCAATATATTCAGTGCCATCTTTACGTTTATTAATTAATTCGCCTTGCCAGATTTTACCCATTTTTAACTGCTGCCAAAGTGCCTGATAAGTCTCTTTGGGCGTTCTATTTGAACTCAATAATTTCGGGTTACGCCCTATTATTTCCTCAAAGTCATAACCTGTTACCTCTAAAAAAGCCTGATTTGCATATTCAATATTAGCATTAATATCGGTAATCATAATTGAACTCGGACTTTGCTCTACAGCCAGCGATAACTGACGTAATGATTTTTCTGCTTGTTTAATTTTACGTAAATCACGAATAAACGCACTAAATTCAAAACCGCCTTTAGCCAGTTTAACCGTTGAAATCGCCAACTCAACAGGAAATAGTTCACCGGCTTTATTTAAGGCTTCAATTTCAAAGCGAGACTTTAATAATCCGCCTTGTTCCATTTTTAGATATTTCTTTAAGCCGTTTATATGTGAAGCTTGATAGTGTTCAGGAATAATCAATTTGTGAATCAGTTTTCCCTTCGCTTCTGCTGCTGTCCAACCAAATATCACCGTGGCCTGCTCATTCCAGCCGGTTACATTACCTTGGGCATTAATTTGAATTATCGCATCTAAGGCTGAATCAATAATACTTTGTAGTCGTTCTTGACTCTCTAACTGTATCGCTAATAATTCATTGGCACTGTCTGCCATTTGATTAAAACTATCGCCAATTTTCTGCGTTTCATCATCGGTATGTAAGGAAATCCGCTGCTCTAAATCCCCCTGCGTATAACGATAAGCAGAACGTGAAATAAGCTTAATATTACCCATTATTGCATAATAAATACCAAAAAATAAATATTCAGCTAAGAGCATTAATAAGGCAGCAGTACCCACATTGATTAAGAGTTTCTCCTCTATTTCATGAATACGTGCATAGAATAAAATAGCCGTCGTCGGTAATAGCGTTTCATAAATTTCAGCATACCCTTCATTAATAACGCGGGTAGCAAGTTCAAAAAATACCTGTGGCTCTGTCTGAAATTTTTTCGCTAATATATCTACCTTGACCAAGTGAGTAATTTTATCTGATGAACTTTTAATATTTTCAGCCGCAAGTAATAGCTTAGTGCGAATTTGTTGATTATAACGACTGGTTTTTTCTAAATTAACCGCTAATAAATCAAATTTGCCCACCAATATCAGCATTAATGCATGCAACTTAATATGTTCTTGTTCAGAAAAGCTCTGCTTTGCTAAAGCCCCTGTACCATAAGCTCTTATTTGCCCTAACTGTTCTAATGCCATCGGCATATCTTGAATCGTGGTTAAAATAAGGTAATTTGTTTCAATATTAGGATCTAAGGTTAATTGATAACTATCGGCAATATCAATCATCGCTTGTTGTAACGCCGCAATCAATTCAATATGTTTTAAAAAACTTTCCTCTTTACGCCAATTTAAACCCTCTTGTCTAATCTGCTGATAAGCTGCCTGTATGTCTAACCATTGCTGAGTTTTTAATAACGCGGGCGATAAATGCATGTCTAAGCTTTTAAAATGGGACGCTAAATCTTTAGCTTCTAACTCTAACGCCGTTAAAAATTCTGTACTACCCCCCAAAACACCTGCCGATAAGCCCCGATGACGCTGTAAACCTTGAATGGTTTTTAAAATCGGTTGCACTAAGGCAATACCCTTTAGCTCCTTCTTTGTCATATTAATCTGTTTTATATCATGTAGATATATCGCAGAGATAACAATAGAAAGGGCAATAAAATTAATCAAGCCCAAAAGCATGAGTTTTTTAGAAAACCCCAGCTTATTCATCAATACAATTGCAGGATAAAACAATTTTTTCATTTAAACTCACACGCTAAAAAATAACACTCCCTATTTTATGTTGAAAAGCTAAATAAGCGTAAAATAAATGGTTTATTTCAGGTTTTATTTCAATAATATGTCCTATATTTCACCGTTTAAAATTCACATGGCATGCCGTGCCTTAAAACAAGGGAAAATTATTGCCTATCCCACTGAAGCCGTTTATGGTCTGGGTTGTGACCCTTATAATCAAGTCGCCTTGCAACAACTGCTCACACTTAAACAGCGCCCTGAACATAAAGGGCTTATTTTAGTAGCAAGTGATTACTCGCAATTAAAGGATTTTATCCAGCCCAGTGCTGAGATGTTACAACGTATTTTACCGACATGGCCCGCCCCGATTACATGGGTAGTGCCTGCACAGGCTTGGGTATCACCTTTATTAAAAGGTAATCATCAGACTCTAGCAGTGCGTATCAGTGCTCATCCGATAATTCAAGCATTATGCCGTCACTACGGTGGGGCAATTGTTTCCACCAGTGCCAATATTAGCCAAAAATCGCCCGCACGTTCAGTATTAGATATTTATCAGCAGTTACCTCATCACGCATTACATATCCTCGCTGGCGAAACACAAACTCAAGGTCAACCCACTGCAATTTATGATGCCAGTACCGGAAACTGCTTACGCAACACATAATCTTTAAATAATTAATGTTAATATAGTCGGCATTATGGCTTTATTGCTTTTATCATAAATGAGAAATATTATGACCGACTTACTTACCCCAGTGCCTTGGAATAAAAATTTTGAAACAGGTATTCCTCAAATAGATGAGCAACATCAACAACTCGCCAAATTAGTTAATCAACTATCTGTCTACATAAAATCAGTCCCTGAACAGCCAGAACTCACGAGTATTTTGCAGCAGCTGCAACACTACTCTAGGTTACACTTTGAAACCGAAGCCAATTTACGCGAAGGTGCAAGTGTCTTTGAAAATGCCCTTGAAGCCATTTGTGTCACCGATAAAAATGAAATCATTATCAGTGCGAACCCTGCTTTTTATCAATCCAGTGGCTATACTCAAGATGAAGTCATCGGTAAATCGCTCGCTGATATTAAGTCGGGCTTACAAAATTCAAAATTAAAAAATGCCATTACCCAACAATTATCTGATAATTATCATTGGCGGGGCGAAGTGCATAATCGTAATAAAACCGGTGAAATACAATCGGAATGGCTCTCCATTTCCATTATTCGCGATGAAAATCACCATGTGATACGTTATATCAATATGTTCTCTAATATTTCCCATTTAATTAAAGAACATGCTGAACTCAAGCATAATGCCCATCATGATGCACTCACTCAATTACCAAATCGTTTATTACTCGCGGCACGGCTTGAACAATCTATTCATCATGCGTTTAGAAAAAAAGAAAAACTGGCCGTTTGTTTTGTTGATTTAGATGGTTTCAAACCCATTAATGATACTTACGGGCATGATATCGGCGATTTAGTACTCTGTGAAATATCGAATCGCATTAAACATATTATTCGTGGCAACGATACCGTTGCTCGAATTGGCGGCGATGAATTTGTGGTGTTATTTACTAGCTTATCGACATTAGAGGAAGCCTACAAACCGCTTAACCGTTTATTAGATGAAATTTGCCGCGGCATGACATTTAACGGCAAACCTCAAGAATATTTTGTCACCGCCAGCATCGGGGTTGCTTTATATCCTGATGATAGTGCCACTGCTGAAGACTTATTGCACCAAGCAGACCAAGCCATGTATAACGCAAAAAATTCAGGTAAATCACAATATAAATTTCATCAACAATGAATACGCCCCCACTTCCCCCCGCCCTATTTTTAATGGGGCCTACGGCTTCAGGAAAAACTAATTTAGCCATAAAATTAGCTCAACATCTAAATGCTGAAATTATCAGTGTTGATTCAGCTTTAGTCTTTAAGGGTATGGATATTGGTACCGCCAAACCGAGTTTAGAAGAACGGCAAGGTATTCCACATCATTTAATCGATATTTTAGACCCCAGCGAAAGCTTCTCAACCGGAGCGTTTAGAAAACAAGCCTTAAACTTGATGGCAGATATAACCCAACGTGGTAAATTACCGCTTTTAGTCGGCGGCACCATGTTATATTTTAATTCACTGTTTCATGGCTTAGCCGAACTGCCTGTGGCAAATACTGAACTACGCCAACAGCTAGAAATTGAAGCCGCTGAAATTGGCAAACAGGCGATGCATGATAAATTACGTCTGATTGACCCCACCGCTGCGGCTCGTATTCATCCTAATGATCCACAACGCGTACACCGTGCCTTAGAAGTTTATCTATTAACCGATAAATCAATCACCGAGCATCATCAAGATGCGAAAGAAAATAGTCTGCCCTATCAACAAATTAAAGTCATTATTGCCCCTGAAAATCGTGCCTTATTACATCAAACTATCGCCCGACGCTTTAAATTAATGTTAAAAAATGGCTTTGTTGCGGAAGTGGAACAGCTTTTTCAACGCGAAGATTTACACGTGCATTTGCCCGCGTTACGCGCAGTGGGTTATCGACAAATTTGGGCGTATTTAGAAAACACCATTACCGAAAAAGAGATGCAAGAACAAGGTATTATTGCCACGCGTCAATTAGCAAAGCGGCAATTTACCTGGCTACGCCGTGAAACCGAAGCCCATCATTTTCATACTGAAGCCCTGAAATTTGATGAAGTATTGAGCTGTGTTAAAAAAGATATTGAAACACTAACTTAAATAATAAGCGTCAGTATTATGTAATCAAAAATTGGGGCGAAGGCTTTAGCCTTCATTTTTTATTACCCATGAAGGCTAAAGCCTTCGCCCCATTGACTCAATAGACTGCTATATTCATATTTTTATAAAAAAGCCGTACCCCTCATCCAACCTTCTCCCCAAGGAGAAGGCTTTAAAACATACATTTGGGGAGAGGGTTGAGTGAAAGGATAAATATTTACTCTAACAGCTAGACTTTGTGGTAAACCTCAGCCCCTTCTTCTAAAAATTGCTGCGATTTTTCATCCATGCCTTTTTGTAAGGCATCTGTTTCAGCTAACCCTTTCTCTTTTGCATAATCACGTACATCTTGTGAAATCTTCATTGAACAAAAATGTGGGCCACACATCGAACAAAAATGTGCTATTTTTGCCGAATCTTTAGGCAAAGTTTCATCATGGAATGAACGCGCTTTTTCTGGATCTAATGCAATATTAAATTGATCTTCCCA
>ENA-ORXI01000733-ORXI01000733.1-sediment-metagenome-genome-assembly--contig:-NODE-733-length-27386-cov-19.108792_pt1 | contig 27386 bp, 30 predicted proteins | sample MGYA00237861_ERZ511468 | MGnify/ENA primary metagenome ERZ511468 (study PRJEB26299, sample SAMN06266213) | sediment metagenome | isolation source: Hudson Canyon methane seep mesocosm | place...
CGTTCTCATGCAGGGATAGCGAGTAAAATGTTTGAAGTGTTAGCAAAAGAAAATATTAATATTCAAATGATTTCAACTTCTGAAATTAAAATTTCAGTGGTCGTTGATGAGAAATATTTAGAGCTAGCGGTGCGTTCATTACATGATGTGTTTGATTTGGATAAAGAGCCTGCTAAATAAGGCGTGCCAACTTTATTAATATATCAAGGTTTTAAATTTTTCTTTTATGCGAATGAACATGAACCTAAGCATATCCATGTTATGAAAAGCGGTGATTTTGCTAAAATTGAATTGGAATCATTGCAAGTGATTAAGAATTATATGAAGCCTAAAGATATTAAAAAAGCATTGTTAATTGTTACACAGTATCAGTCTGAATTTGAGCGGAGTTGGGATGAGTATTTCGATTAAAGGTAAATCATTACATATTGATGATCAGTATTTACATGTTGAACTTGATGATGGGCGTATTATTTCAACGCCTATTTTTTGGTATAAAGAATTATTAGACGCTCCTTTGAAGCAGTTGATGCGTTATCAATTTATTTGTCAAGGTACAGGCATTGAATGGAGTGATTTAGATTATCACTTAGATATTGAAAGTATGTTGATGCAAATACCGAACACAAAAAAGGCAGCTTAATGCAAATGCGATTATCAGATACACAACAGCATATAAGCGGTGAATTAGTAGGTGATGCAAACGTATTAGTTTCTACCAAAATTGTATAAATTAAGGAAAGGGTGATGATAGATCCAGATAATAATACTTTTACTCAGAAAGATTTATTACAGCATTTATTACACGCTGCTCAGCACTCGGTTACGCGTGAGGAAATGATTGTTCAGTTTTCGCGTGCCGAAAAGCTATCGCATGAAAATTTTGAACAATTTGACAAAATGAATGCTGAACGATTTAAACAAGTCGATAATCAATTTGAACAAATTGAACAGCGGTTTAAGTCAATAGATAAACGTTTTGAGTTAATAGATAAGCGTTTTGAGTTAATAGATAAGCGTTTTGAATCAATAGATAAGCGTTTTGAATCAATAGATAAGCGTTTTGAAAAAGTTGATATTCAATTTGAAAAATCTCGGCTAGAGTCAAACCAACGTTTTGATATACAGCATCAAGCGATTATGGATATTCATCGAGAGATTAAACTACAAATGCGCTGGAGTTTTGGGGTGATGATAACCGTCGGTGCATTAGTTGTGGGCGTATTAAGATTAATTTAGTGGGAGAAAAATAATGCAAATGAGATTGATTGATATACAGCAGCACGTAGGCGGTGAATTAGTAGGCGATGCAAATAGCGTTATCAATGCCGTTAATTCTTTAGAACTCGCGGTTGCGGGTGAAATTTCATTTGCAGAAAGTGATAAATATTTACAGGCTGCAATAGATAGCCAGGCCTCTATTTTAATCGTCCCGAAAAGTTTCCCGAATTTAGCGGGTAAAAATATGCTCAAGGTCGATAAACCTAAAGATATTTTTGTCGGTATTATGCTGTTATTTAATGATTGTTCGCTCAGCTTTTCAGGAATTGCCGATTCAGCAGTTATTAGCGAAGAAAATGTAAATCTTGGACAAAATATAGCGATTGCTCCTTTGGTTAGTATTGCCAGTAATGTGTCAATTGGAGCGGGAAGTGCGATTGATTCACAAACCCATATTGCTAGTGATGTGGTAATTGGTGAGCAGTGCCGTATTGGTGCAAATGTGACGATTTTATCAAAGGTCACTATTGGAAATAATGTCATTATTCATTCAGGGACGGTGATTGGTGGTGATGGTTATGGTTATTTTTGGGATGGCCAACAGCAGAAAAAAATACCCCAATTAGGTGGGGTTATTATCGAAGATAACGTTGAAATTGGTTGTAATGTTTGTATTGATAGAGCGACCTTTGGCATGACCCGTATTGGTAAAGGCACCAAAATTGATAATTTAGTACAGATTGCACATAACAATACTATTGGTGAGCATTGTTTAATTGTCTCCCATGTGGGCTTGTCCGGCAGTGTGACCTTAGGCGATAAAGTGACTTTAGCGGGTCAAGTGGGCGTTGCTGACCATATTAATATTGGTGATGGTGCTACCGCAGCAGCCCGTACTGGTATTTCAAAAGATGTACAGCCAAATCAAGTGGTTTGGGGGGCGCCGAATCGCCCGATTAAACAAGTGATGCGAGAAATGGCGAGTATTCCTAAATTACCGGCTTTATTGCCTGAAGTAAAAAAAATGGCGAAGCGTTTAGCGGAATTAGAGACTAAACTAGCCGCATTAGAAAATAAATAATGCAAAGTAAGTTCAACAGGGCATGGTTATTACCGATCCTATCAGGATTTTTTATCGGCACCAGTTATATTCCGTTTCCACCGTGGGCATCATTGTTTGGTTTAGTGCCTTTATGGTTATTTTGGAGTCAGCAAACCACGCTTAAAGCAATTATTTTAAGTGGCGTGTTAACAAGTTTTATTTTTAGCCTGATAGGCTTTAACTGGGTGACCTATTTATTGCATGAATTTGCCCATTTACCTTGGTTTTTAGCCTGCTTAGGTATGGTGGTATTTGCATTAATTGCGCATTTATTTGTACCGGTTGCGGGATTATTATGGTTTACAGGTAAGCGTTTAGGCTTATATTCAAACAATAGTAAATTAAGCATTATGGTGATGGGTTTATTAACCGCTCTAGCCTTGTGGCTGTTGCCAATGCTGTTTAAATGGAATTTTGGTTATGCGTGGTACGGCTCGAAAATCCCCGTTTATCATTTAGCGGAATATATTGGTTTTAGCGGTTTGAGTTTGTTAACCGTATTAGCGAATATACCCTTATATTTTGCATGGCAAGCCCGTAAAAATGATAACGGCAAAGCTATTTTAAAATGGGTGGCGATGGCATTTATGCTATTAAATGTATTAGGCTTGAGTACCAAAGCATGGTTGCCTACTGCTGATAACTCATTGAATGCCTTATTAGTGCAGGCGAATATTGGTAACTCGCAAAAGGTCACCGCTCAGTTTGGTAAAGGCGGCTACAATGAAATTATTAGCCAATATCAAAAGGTAACCAGTCAAGGGTTAATAGAGCATGCGGGTGAACAGGTTGATTTTATTTTATGGTCGGAAACTGCTTTTCCTTCATTGCTGAATAAAAGCTATCAAGATAGTTATTATGCACAGCGATTAAGACATTATATTAAACAAGCAGCTGTGCCGCTAATTACGGGTTCTTATGCAAAAGATGAACAAACGGGTTTAATTACCAATTCTTTATTTGTGGTTGATAATAAAGGTGATGTGCAACCTGATTATTATAGTAAATCAATTTTGCTTGCTTTCGGTGAGTATATTCCCGGTGAACAGACATTTCCTATCTTGCGAGAGTTAATGCCAATGGTAGGTAATTTCGGGCGTGGAGATGGGCCTAAAAAATTATTAAGCTTGGGTGATTATAAAATTGGGGCTCAAATTTGTTATGAAAGTTTATATCCTGATTTTTCTAAGTCGTTAGCCGATTTAGGGGCACAATTTATTGTCAATGTGACCAATGATTCTTGGTATGGCACATGGCAAGAGCCGTATCAACATATGGTGATGACTTTGGCGCGAGCTGTAGAAACGCGTAGACCTTTATTACGCGTAACCAATACTGGTATTTCAACGGTGGTATTGGCATCAGGTGAAATTTTAGAGCAATCACCCATGCAGGAAACATGGGCGGGGCTGTATAAAATACCGTATGTGACGGAACCTAAAGCCACATTTTATCAGCGATATTATTATTTATTGCCAAGTTTATTAGCGATGTTATTAGCATTATTATTGCTCAATGGCTTAAGAACGCGTTACCACATTAAATCATCAGGAATTTGAAAATCAGCATACGGGTCATCGATATTATTATCGTCATTTGATTCTAACGGTGCATCATTTAGAACTAATATGCTAGCGGCATCGCGTTGTTTAATTTTTTCCGCCACTTGAGCGGCAACCACTTCATAGGTTTTTTCATACTTTACAACAGCAAGTTTACCTTTGATGATATTTTGTAGCATGGTTTCGTCGATATAAATCTTTTTAACGGTATTATTATCGGAAAAATTATAAGCCACCCCGTCATCATCACGTTTAATCCGATTGATTTTGATCAGTTGTTTTATTTGAGCGGTAATGGCTTTTTTATCGGCTTCTGCTTTTTGTTGCTGATTTAATTTAAGGTCTTTGCTTTGTTTGTCCGCTTGAGCTTGTTTGGCAAGCTGGGTAATTTCATTTTCTTGCGATGCATCTTTCGAGCTGCGTTGTTGCTTAGTTTGCTTGTACTTATCTTTTTTCGATTTGTTTGCTTTGCTTTTGTTGGTGAGTCCAGCACCTAATAATTGGTCTTGTAGAGAAATTGCCATAAGAAATCAGTTTAATCAAGTTTAAAATAAACGCAGAATTATAGAGTAATCAATGACATATTTACATATCTTTTATAACCATGACCAATAAAAAAATAATGTTAGTAGCCGGTGAGTCATCTGGCGACCAACATGCGGCTAATTTATTTCTGGCATTAAAACAGCATCTCCCTGATATAACTGCGATAGGTATGGGCTCAAAAAAAATGGCAGCCGCAGGTGTTGAATTGCATTATGACTCGTCTGGAATTGGTGTTATTGGCGTAGTGGAAGTGATTAAACGGTATGCGGAAATACGTCGAGCTTTAAATAAGATGAAGCAACTTTTAATCAGCCAACGCCCTGATTTATTAATTTGTGTGGATTATAAAGAGTTTAATTTTAAATTGGCGACCTTTGCGAAACAACAAGGCATTAAAGTATTGTTTTATGTCAGCCCGCAAGTTTGGGCGTGGCGTGAAAGTAGGGTGGTTAAATACGGCAAAGTCATCGATATGATGGCGGTTATTTTTCCCTTTGAAGTGGCTTATTATGAACGTGAAAATGTGCCGGTACGTTATGTCGGTCATCCTTCGGTGGATAAAGTAAAGCCTAAGCATAGTAAGGCTGAGAGTCTTAGTTTATTCGGTTTAAATGCAGATAATCCGGTTGTAGGTATTTTGCCGGGGAGTCGTACTGATGAAATTAATCGTATGTTGCCGATTATGTTACAAACAGCCGAACGAATACAGCAAGTGATACCATCGGTGCAATTTGTGTTGCCGCAAGCGGATACGGTGAGTGATGCTTTATTGGAAGCGTCTTTTCAACAGTCTAATATTCAGGTGAAAACCGTTAAACAGCAGTTTTATGACACCGTGCAATGCTGTGATGCGGTCATGACCGTATCGGGTACTGCAACCTTGGAAATTGCATTATTAGGTGTGCCAATGTTAGTTGCCTATAAGTTATCGACAGTCACCTATTGGTTGGCTAAATTACTGGTGAATACCAATTTTATTGGCTTGCCTAATATTATTGCTGGCGAACAAGTGATACAGGAATTTATTCAGCATGATGCCAATGCAGAGCAATTAGCGACTGAAATGTTACATATTTTACAAAATGCAGCGTATGCCGAGCAAATAAAGCAAAATTTGCAGCGAGTAAAAGTTAAAGTGGGGAAGGGCGGTGGTTCGGAGAATATGGCTAAATTAGCATTAGAAATGTTGCAGACATAATTTACCTCAGCCAACCCTCTCCCTAAGGAGAGGGCTTTAGAGAAATAACTAATTTAAAACTTAATCATTACCGCCAAATACGCCCAATAACTGTAATAAACTTAAGAACAAGTTATAAATTGAGATGTATAAAGAAATAGTCGCAAGAATATAATTAGTTTCGCCGCCATGAATGATTTCACTGGTTTGATATAAAATCATTGCTGACATTAATAAAATAAACATCGCTGAAACAGCAAGTGATAAGGCTGGCATTGAAAATACCATCGCACCGATACCCGCCAAGAACGCAACTAAAATCCCCACCATTAAAAAGCCACCTAAAAAGCTGAAATCTTTTTTAGTGGTAAGTGCATACGCTGATAATGCGACAAAAATAACCCCTGTGCCGCCTAAAGCCGTCATGACTAATTGATGGCCATTGCTAAAGGCATTTAAGTAACCATTAATAATGGGGCCTAATGTCAGTCCCATAAAGCCTGTTAAAGCAAATACAAACACAATACCTAAACCACTGTTACTGAATTTTGTTGTTAGGAATAACAGTGCAAAATAGCCAACCATTGTGATAATCATACCCATTGGCGGCATATTAATCATCATTGCAATACCAGCAGTCATCGCACTGAATAATAGCGTCATTGATAATAATAAGTAAGTGTTTCTCAACACTTTATTGGTTGCTAAGGTGCTAGCACTTGCAGAGCTTGTTGTTATTTCGGGTTGCATTTTTAAGATAACCTTTAAATTTAATAAATAAACTCAATCTTAAGTGAATCTAAGTTTAATTTCAACAAGAGAGAAGTAATGAGTGAACAAGTGACCCCGTATAAATTAATGGGTGGTGAAGCGGCTATATTGAGTCTGGTAGAACGATTTTATTTTTATATGGATACGCTACCTGAGGCCAAAGAATTGCGTGCTATTCATGCAGATGATTTAGCAGCGACCAAGACTAAATTATTTCAGTTTTTATCGGGTTGGCTAGGTGGCCCTGATTTGTTTGTTGAATTATATGGCCATCCACGTTTGAAGCAACGACACTTTAATTTTGAAGTCAATCAGCAGACGCGTGACCAGTGGATGATGTGTATGAAAAAAGCATTGTACGAAGTGGCTATGAGCGATGATTTACGAAAAAATATACATGAAGCCTTAGACAATTTAGCGACCCACATGATGAATACTTAAATTATTTTAATCGGCAGTATAGGGGGGTAATCGCTTTTAAATGTTAGTACATACTAATATTTACATACTTAACAGATTACTTTAACAAAAAAAAACAACTAATTGATAGCCATTATGATTATTTTTTAAATAAATGGCTATTTTTTAGGGAAAAAATAATCTTGTAAGGTATTGGTAAAAAAAGGAAATTTATTGATATTCAGCACTTGACTAAGTGCGACTGTAAAATTATAGTTTACCCTAGGATTACTAATATATTGACTGATTATTTTACTTTTAAATTATGCATTTACCCGTTTTATACCATGAAGTTTTACACGAATTAGCAATAAAACCTGATGGTATCTATGTCGACTGTACTTTTGGGCGAGGTGGACATAGCCAAGGTATTTTAGAGCAGCTATCAGAACAAGGTCAGTTATTAGCATTGGATCGAGATATGGATGCCATTCAATCAGAAACTGCACAAACTTTATTAAAAGATCCACGTTTTTCATTACATCATGGTTGTTTTTCTGAATTACAACACGTGATTGAGCAACGAGGCTGGCTAGGTAAAGTCGATGGCGTGCTAATGGATTTTGGTGTGTCATCACCTCAATTAGATACAGCAGCAAGAGGCTTTAGTTTTATGCGTGATGGCTTGCTTGATATGCGTATGGATTGTACACAGGGTTTATCAGCCGCAGAATGGTTAGCAAGTGTCTCTGAAGCAGAATTAGTAAAGGTATTATTTGATTATGGCGAAGAGCGTTTTGCTCGCCGTATTGCCAATGCTGTGGTAACTCAACGCATAGAAACACCGCTAACCACCACTAAGCAATTCGCTGATTTGGTTGTTGAGGCAATCCCCTTTAAAGAAAAACATAAACATCCTGCAACACGCAGCTTTCAAGCAGTGCGTATTGCTGTTAATCGTGAGCTGGATGAAATTATTGAGGTGCTGGAACAAACGGTTCAGGTTTTAAAACCCGGTGGACGTATGGCGGTTATTTCATTTCATTCGTTAGAAGATCGTATCGTTAAGCGTTTTATGCGTAATGAAATTCGGGGTAACTATAATACTAGCAAATTACCATTACTCGCCGAAGAAGAAGCTAAGATTCGTTTGAATAAATGCGGCAAAGTGATTAAGTCTGGTGCGGAAGAATTAAAACAAAATCCTCGCTCGCGTAGTGCCGTGATGCGTATTGCCGAACGTAAGTAAATGATGCGTGGATTGGTGGTATTGCTATTAATCATCTTGATTGCATCGGGATTAATGGTGATTTATGCCAAATATAATTCACGTTTAATTTTTATTGAAATACAAAAAGCCCGTCATGAATTAGGCTCATTAGAAGTGGAATGGGAACGTTTAATGCTAGAAGAAAGTATGTTATCTGAGCATAATCGGGTAGAGCAGATTGGACGTAGTGACATGGGGCTGATTAATGTAAAGCGTAAGGATATTCGCTACATAAAACTCTGATGTTTAATTTTTCAAAAGGGGCTAAAAAGAGTCGTTATGATTTTTCAGGGCGACGGAAAAGCTTATTAGCTTTTATGTATATGGCGATGTTGATTCTCGCGGTACGGGCGACTTACTTACAGATTTTTGATAAGCAATTTTTACAAGGTCAGGCGCGGAGTCGTCATGTGAGTAATGTCAAAATTGCAGCGTATCGTGGCATTATTAAAGATAGAAATGGCAAGCCTTTGGCAGTGAGTGCACCGGTTGAATCGGTGTGGGTTAATCCGCAGTTTTGCCGTGTAAAAGCAGGTGAAAAACCGAAGCGATTATGCGATGAATTAAGTCTTGAAAAATTACAGCAAGTCGCAACTATTTTAGAGATTCCGTTTGAGAAAGTGACTAAAGCATTTGATACAACGTCACGACGTAAATTTTTATATTTAAAGCGGCGGATTAATCCTGATTTAGCAAAGAAAGTAAAAGCCTTAAGATTAGCAGGTGTTGGTTTTAGACGTGACTTTAAGCGTTTTTATCCGCGAGGTGAAGTGACGTCACATTTATTAGGTTTTACCAATATAGATGATAAAGGCCAAGAGGGCTTAGAGCTTATTTATGATGAGCATTTGCAAGGTGTCGCTGGTAAAAAACGGGTGATTCGTGATGGGCGGCGGCGTGCGATTGAAGATTATGATGTGGAAAGTATTAAAGAGGCTGAGGCAGGTAAAGATTTACAGCTCAGTATTGATGAACGCTTACAGTATTTAGCGTATCGAGAATTAAAGGCGGCAGTGTTAAAGCATGAGGCAAAATCAGGTTCAGTGGTTATTTTAGACGCTGAAACCGGCGATATTTTGGCGATGGTTAATCAACCGTCATTTAATCCGAATACCCGTAAAGGCATGCAGATTTCACGGTATCGTAATCGAGCCTTAACTGATGTCTATGAGCCTGGTTCGACCTTAAAGCCGTTGGTGGTTGCAGCAGCATTAGAAGGTCATTACATCACAGAACATCAAAAGTTTAATTCTGCGTCAATTAAAGTGAGTGGTCGTTGGGTTAAGGATGGCCATCGTTCGAGTATTATGGACGTTCAGACGGTGCTTAAAAAATCGAGTAATGTCGGGGCGAGTAAGATTGCCTTATCAATGCCGGCGGAGTATTTTTGGAATTTTTATTACAGCGTCGGTTTTGGCACATCACCTGCGGTAGGTTTTCCGGGTGAAGCGAGTGGTTTTTTACCCGAATATACGAGTTGGAGTAAATTTGAACAAGCGACTTTATCGTTTGGTTACCATGTTTCAATGTCAACCTTGCAGTTGGCAAAAGCTTACACAGCTTTAGCTGATGATGGTTTAGTACATTCAGTGAGTTTATTGAAGCGTGAAAAAGATGAATACGCAGATCGTGTTTTATCCAAAGAGACCGCAGTCACAGTGCGTACGATGATTGAATCTGTTGTACAACGTGATGGTACCGCCTATCGTGCGAGTGTTAAAGGCTATCGAGTGGCAGGAAAAACAGGCACGGTTAAAAAAGCGGTTGCAGGCGGTTATGGCAGTGACTATTTATCTTTATTTGTCGGGATGGCACCAGCGAGTGATCCAAAATTAGTGATTGCAGTGATGGTAGATTCGCCAAGTGTCGGTGGGTTTTATGGGGGTGTGGTTGCAGCGCCTATTTTTTCTAAAGTAATGGGTGGGGCATTGAGATTGTTGAAAATTCCCCCTGACGATATAAAAGAATAATGGATTTAGCCGAGTTACTCGCTGGCATCGCTAGTGTTAAACAGCAAATTAAACTAACAGGCATTAGTTTAGATAGTCGTGATATTAAAGCGGGGCATGTATTTTTTGCGTTAGCCGGTGAGCAGCAGCATGGCTTGAAATTTTCTCAACAGGTGCAAGTTGCGGGTGCGGTAGCAATTATTTATGACCCTAAAGGGGCTGATAATGTAATGGATACGCTAACCATTCCGACCATTGCTGTTGAGAATTTAGCCCATAAATGTGGTGAGATTGCGGCACGGTTTTATGCTTATCCGAGTCGCTGTTTAAATGTGATTGGCATCACCGGTACCAATGGTAAAACCTCATGTAGCCAGTTTTTAGCTCAAGTTCTGCCTGATACAGCGGTTATGGGTACTTTAGGCTGGGGTGTTTTAGGGGATTTACAGCAAACGAATAATACTACTGTAGACGCGTTAAGTACGCAGTCTATCTTGGCGAAATGTGTTGGACAAAGCATTCATACTGTGGCAATGGAAGTGTCATCACATGGTTTAGCTCAAGGGCGTGTACAGGGTGTAGATTTTAAAGGGGCCATTTTTACTAATTTAAGTCAAGACCATTTAGATTATCATCACACCATGGAGGCTTATTTTTTAGCGAAACTCGGCTTATTTACATCGCCAAATTTACAATATGCGGTGGTTAATTTAGATGATATTTATGCTGAGCGAGTGCTAGCGGCAATTGCTGCTGATGTGCAAGTACTGACGTTTAGCTTAAAAATCCCTGCGAGTTTACAGGCTACGAATATTAAATATAGCTTAAAGGGCATGCGTTGTGATTTATATTGGCAACAGCAAGTTTATATATTAGAAGTGCCGTTATTGGCTGAGTTTAATTTACAAAATAGTTTAGCGGTGTTGGCAGTGTTATTAGCAGAAGGCTTTACCATTCAGCAGGGCTTACAAAAACTAGCAATATTGAAACCTATTGCAGGACGTATGACTTGTTTAACGGCTGAGAAAAAACCGTTAGTGGTAGTGGATTATGCCCATACCCCTGATGCCTTACAGCAGGCATTGGTCGCACTAAAAAAACATTGTGCAGGAAAATTAAGCGTGGTGTTTGGTTGTGGCGGTAATCGAGATAAGGATAAGCGTCATCAAATGGGTTTGATTGCAGTGGATTATGCGGATGAAGTGATTGTGACTAATGATAACCCACGTTTTGAAGAGCCGCAGAAGATTATTAATGATATTTGCAGTGAATTAGAGAGTCAGAACTATCAGGTAATAGTAGATAGAGCAGCGGCGATTAAACACAGTATTGAACAGAGCCAATATGGCGATATTGTATTAATTGCTGGAAAAGGCCATGAAAATTATCAAGATATTAAAGGTTTTAAACAGCCTTTTAGTGATATAGAGAGTGTTAAGGAGTTATTAGCAGCATGATGAATTTAACATTACAAGAAATTGCCAATGCGGTTGATGGCATATTGCTCGGTAAAGATAAGCTTATTTCTGAGGTATGTATTGATACTCGCAGCTTAAAGGAAAATGCACTTTATATTGCTATTCAAGGTGAACAATTTGATGGTCATGATTTTATTATTCAAGCAGCACAGCAGGGTGCATCGGCTTTAATGGTTAATCGGCAATTAGCCAGTGATTTAACACAGATTATTGTTAAGGATACCCGTTTAGCCTTGGGGAAATTAGCCGCTTTGGTGAGAGCTAAAATAGATATTAAGGTGTGTGGGGTAACTGGTAGTAACGGAAAAACCACGGTTAAAGAAATGGTTGCGGCTATTTTAAGTGTAAATGCTGAAGTATTGGCAACCCAGGGTAACTTGAATAATGAAATTGGTGTGCCGTTAAGTTTATTGAATTTAACTACTGAACATGAATTTGCAGTGATTGAAATGGGGGCAAATCATCAAGGTGAAATTGCCTATAGCAGTGAGTTAGCACGTCCCGATGTAGCAGTGATTAATAATATTGGCCGTGCGCATTTAGAAGGTTTTGGCAGTATTGAAGGGATTGCGAGAGCGAAAGCTGAAATGCTGACGGCACTTTCCATCACAGGCACGGCAATTTTAAATTGCGATGATGATTTTTTTCCTTTGTTGACCGAGATAGCAGCAGATAGGGAAATTATTAGTTTTGGATTTTCAGAGCATGCCGATGTGCGGGCGGAAAATAGACAGCTTACATTGCAAGCAAACGGTTTTGTGAGTCAATTTGAATTAGTATTCCAGCAGCAACGCTTACAAATTAATTTACCTTTAGCCGGTGAGCATAATATTAAAAATGCCTTAGCCGCTACCGCTGCTTGCTTGGCATTAGATATTTCCTTGGCACAAATTAAACAAGGTTTACAGCAAATGCAAGCGGTAACAGGCCGTTTGCAATGGCAATGTACTGGTTCAGGGTTACGGATTATTAATGATACTTATAATGCGAATCCTTCATCATTAAGTGTTGCATTAGAGATTTTACAGGCGAGTCAACAGGAATGTTGGTTAGTATTAGGTGAGTTTGGTGAACTCGGTGAACAGGCTCAACAATTACATGAAAATATGGGTGTGGAGATTAAGCAAGCAGGTGTGACACGTTTATTTTCCACTGGGGCTTTGACTCAAAAAACAGTGAGGGCATTTGGTGAGGGTGGACAGTATTTTGCGGAACAAACAGATTTAATCAGCACATTATTAGCTGAAATAAGAACCGATATTATTGTGTTAGTTAAAGGTTCACGCGCTCAAAAAATGGAAAATGTGGTTGCCGCATTATTAAACTAAATTTTTGGAATTATTATGTTATTGTTTTTATTTGAATATTTAGAAGAGTTTGAACGTGGATTTAGTGTATTCAAATATTTAACATTACGTGGAATTTTAGGGGCTTTAACCGCTTTATTAATTGCATTATCGCTAGGCCCGAAACTGATTCGTTGTTTAAGCAATGAAAATATAGGGCAAAGTATTCGTGAAGATGGCCCTGAAAGTCATTATGAAAAATCAGGGACACCGACGATGGGCGGAGCATTGATTTTAGTGAGTATTGCTATTAGCACTTTGCTTTGGAGTGACTTACATAATCGTTATGTGTGGATTGTTTTATTTGTCACCTTAAGTTATGGGATTGTGGGTTTTATTGATGATTATAAAAAAATAAAGTTAGCCAATAGTGATGGTTTATCCGCTAAAGTGAAATATTTAGGGCAGTCAGTGATTGCATTAACGGCGGCGATTTTCCTGTTTAAAACTGCGACAGTGCCTGAAGAAACGCAATTTATTGTGCCATTTTTTAAAGAAATTGTACTCGATATGGGCTGGAGTTATGTAGTGCTGACTTATTTTGTGATTGTCGGTACCAGTAATGCGGTGAATTTAACCGATGGGCTAGATGGTTTGGCGATTCTGCCTTCGGTGATGATTGCAGGAGCTTTGGCTTTATTTGCTTATTTAACCGGGCATGTGGAATTTGCTGACTATTTATCGATTCCTTATATTCCTCATGCGGGTGAATTAATTGTATTTTGTGCAACGCTGGTTGGCGCGGGCTTAGGTTTTTTATGGTTTAACACTTACCCTGCGATGGTGTTTATGGGCGATGTGGGTTCATTGGCTATCGGGGCTGCATTGGGCATTGTCGCGGTGTTAGTGCGTCAGGAATTGGTGCTTTTAATTATGGGCGGGGTATTTGTCGTCGAAACTATCTCGGTTATTATTCAAGTCGCAGTGTTTAAAATGAAAGGCAAGCGGGTATTTTTAATGGCACCGATACACCATCATTATGAATTAAAAGGTTGGCCTGAACCGCGTATTATTGTGCGTTTTTGGATTATCACGTTTGTATTAGTGCTGATTGGTTTATCAACCTTGAAATTAAGATAAACATGAATACCTATCAGCAAACTATTTTAGCCAAACTGGAATCAAAATTGGGCTTACAACCTCAACTTGCGGCGGTTTGTGTTGTTGGTTTAGGTGTGACCGGCTGGTCGGTTGTTGAGTATTTAAAAAGCTTAGGGTTTAACGTGAGTGTATTAGATACCCGTGATGAACCGCCTTTTAAAACACACTGTTTAAAACATTATCCTGAAATAGAGTTGGTTAATAATATTGCTGAATTACCGATTATAAGTCATTTTGTCGCAAGCCCTGGTATAGCAATGGATTCGGATTTAGTGCAGTCATTATTTGCGTTAGGGGCTGAACATATTAGTGATATTGATTTATTTGCATGCAGTACTGATAAACCGATTGTGGGTATTACCGGTTCAAATGGTAAAAGCACCGTGACCACTTTATTAGGCGAAATGGCGTTAGCCGATAATATCAATGTGGCAGTGGGAGGAAATTTAGGCACTGCGGTATTGGATTTATTAGCCGATGATATTGAGCTTTATATTATTGAATTTTCAAGTTTTCAATTAGAACGCAGTGAGCATTTATCTTGCATGGCAGCAACGGTATTAAATATTTCTGATGATCATTTAGATCGTTATGAAAATAAGGCGGCTTATATTGCGGCTAAACAAATTATTTATCAGGGCAGTGGCATGATGGTTGTTAATGCTGATGATAAAGATGTGATGGCAATGCAAGATGCAGCTGATGATTGTATTAGTTTTGGTTTGAATCGTTCGGCAGATTATTATCTTGAGCACGGTTATTTAACGCATCAAGGACGACAATTATTAGCGACTGATGAATTAGTGATTAAAGGACAGCATAATCAATTAAATGCGTTAGCGGCGTTGGCATTGGGCAAGGCAATTGGTTTGACTGAAGATACAATGTGTGCGGTGTTAAAACGTTATCAAGGCTTAGCTCATCGTATGCAAGCGTTTACAACGATTAATGGTGTGCAGTGGATTAATGATTCAAAAGCAACGAATGTTGGAGCGTGTGTTGCAGCGTTAGCAGGATTTGATAATCAACAGGTTATTTTAATTGCAGGCGGTGATGCAAAAGGAGCCGATATGACATCATTAATATCGGTTGCCGATAAGCTCAAGCTTTTATTATTAATTGGTAAAGATGCGGAATTAATTAAACAAGCCCTACAAGGACAGGTTGAAATATATGATGCTGAAAATTTAAGCAATGCGGTTAAATTAGCGAAAAAAGCCGCTGTTTCCGGTGATGTGGTGTTGTTGTCGCCAGCCTGTGCAAGTTTAGATCAATTTAAAAATTATCAACAGCGTGGTGAAGTATTCATGACTGAAGTTTATGCAATTAACTAAGAAGATTGCTGATTTCGCAGGGGTTGAATTGCAATTTGATGCAATATTATCCTTTGCCAGTGTGGCGTTATTGGTTTTAGGTTATTTAATGGTGTGTTCAGCATCACTGCATTTAGGTTTAAAAGGCATGAATAATATTTTTCATTATCCTATTAGACAGTTTATTCACATTTTTTTAGGCTTGGCATTTGGTTTTTGTGTGTATTTAACACCGTTATCACTTTGGGAAAAATACAGTCAATTGCTATTTTTTGTTGGCCTGTTTTTTCTATTAATCGTTTTTATTCCAGGTTTGGGCGTAAAAGTGAATGGAAGTGTGCGTTGGTTGTCGATAGGCGGTTTGCGTATTCAAGTGTCAGAAGTGATGAAATTAATTGTTGTGGTGTATATGGCGGGTTTTATTACCCGACATCAAAACTTTGTACAAGAATCTGTGCATGCGCTGGTGAGACCTTTAATGCTATTGTCGAGTGCGTGTATTTTATTGTTATTAGAACCAGATATGGGTTCAGCGGTGGTTATTTTAACCATTGCGATGGGCGTTATGTTTTTAGCCGGTGCGCAAATGAAGCAATTTATAGCACTAATTTTAGGCGTGGTGATTATCGGGGTATTTGCGATTAGTTTATCGGAATACCGTTCGAAACGGGTGAGTGGTTTTTTACATCCGTGGGAAGATCCTTTTGGTGATAGCTTTCAATTAGTGCAAGCATTGATTGCCTTTGGTCAAGGTGAATGGTTTGGCAAAGGTTTAGGCGGTGGCGTGCAAAAAATGTTTTATCTGCCCGAAGCCCATACTGATTTTTTATTTTCAGTATTAGGCGAAGAATTAGGGCTTATTGGTATTTTTAGTGTGATTAGCTTATTTACGCTGATTGTTTGGCGAGCCTTTAGTATTGCACTCATTGCAGAAAATTTAAATAAAACCTTTCATGCGTTTATTGCCTATGGATTAGGTATTTGGTTTGGTTTTCAGTCTTTTGTCAATATGGGCGTGAATATGGGTATATTACCGACTAAAGGTTTAACCTTGCCCTTTATGAGTTACGGTGGGGGTAGCATGATTGTTATGTGTGCTTCAATGGCGTTGCTATTCAGAGTGAGTGGTGAATTAAATATGTTAGAAAATGCAAGTTCACGGGAAAAGCATTATGTCTAAGCATCTTGTTATTATGGCAGGCGGTACGGGTGGGCATATTTTCCCTGCTTTAGCAGTCGCAGAAAATTTACTCGAAAAAGGCTGGACAGTGAGTTGGATAGGTACCCGCAAAGGCTTAGAAAGTCGTGTGATTCCTGACAATAATATTGAAATCGATTATTTAAGTGTGAATGGCTTACGCGGTAAAGGTAAGTTAGCCTTATTAAAGATGCCATGGATGTTGTTAAAAGCATGTTGGCAAGCCCGTCGATTATTAAAGAGTCGCCAGCCTAATGTAGTATTAGGAATGGGTGGCTTTGTTGCAGGCCCGACAGGATTAATGGCGAAATACTTAGGGATACCGTTAATTATTCACGAACAAAATAGAGTTGTTGGCACCACGAATCGTTTATTGGCACATTTAGCGACTGAGGTATTAGAGGCCTTTCCGCATAGTTTTTCAGCGGATAAAAATGCAGTCTGGACAGGAAATCCTTTGCGTAAAGGTTTTATTAATTTAGATGGGCTTACCAAGCAAGTTGATAGTAAAAAAATACGCATATTAGTATTAGGTGGCAGTTTAGGTGCCCAGCGTTTAAATGAGGTATTGCCTGAAACGCTGGCATTATTTGATAATATTGAAGTGCAGCACCAATCAGGCACCAAAATGCGTGAGCAAGTTCAACAGCATTATCAAAAACAAGGTGTATCTGCTCAGGTGGTTGATTTTATCGAGGATATGGTCGCTGCTTATCGTTGGGCGGATGTGGTGATTTGTCGTGCAGGGGCAATGACTGTTAGCGAAGTGGCTGCGGCAGGTGTACCGAGTATTTTAGTGCCGTATCCTTATGCTATCGATGATCATCAAACTAAAAATGCTGAATACTTAGTTTCAGCAGGTGCTGGGGTGATGATTCAACAAACGGAATTAACGGTTGAATACTTAGAAAAACAAATAAAATCAGTTATTGCTAATTTAGAGAGTATGGCTCAATCAGCAATAGACTGTGCAAAATTAGACGCAACTGAATGTGTTGCTACAAAATGTATTGAGAGGTCGCTATGAAAGTATCAGAACATTTAATTATTCGTAAACCTTTAGGGAATATCAAACGCATACATTTTGTAGGCATTGGTGGTACCGGAATGAGTGGAATTGCTGAAGTATTGGCTAATTCAGGTTATCAAGTGTCAGGCTCGGATATAAAAGCCAGTGCCGTCACACAGCGATTAGAAAATATTGGCGTGACTATTTTTATCGGTCATGATGCAGAAAATGTATCGAATACTGATGTGGTAGTTACATCTACGGCGGTTGATAAGCAAAATGTGGAAGTGAAACGGGCTTATGAATCACGTATTCCAGTGATTGCACGGGCTGAAATGTTAGCGGAATTAATGCGTTTTCGTTTCGGTATTGCGGTTGCAGGCACGCATGGTAAAACTACTACTACCAGTTTAACCGCGAGTATTTTAGCGGAAGCAGATTTAGACCCGACTTTTGTCATTGGCGGGCGTTTAAACAGTGCTGGTACCAATGCACAGCTGGGTAAGGGGCAATATTTAGTCGCTGAAGCGGATGAAAGTGATGCGTCATTTTTGCATTTACAGCCGATGGTTGCGGTAGTGACTAATATCGATCATGACCATATGGAAACCTATGGGGGTGATTTTGAGCAATTAAAACAGACGTTTTTAGAGTTTTTATTTCATTTACCTTTTTATGGTTTGTCAGTGTTATGCGTTGATGATGCCGGGGTACGTGAAGTCATGCCTCATGTTTCTAAGCCTTTACGGACTTATGGCACGCGTGAAGCAGATGTACGTGCGGTGAACATTAAGCAACACGGTATGCAAACCACGTTTACGGCACAACGCTGGGATAATCATGGCGATATTACTGTGACTTTAAATATGCCCGGTTGGCATAATATGTTAAATGCGTTAGCAGCAATTACAGTAGCAACAGAATTAAATATTGCTGATGAGGCGATTATTAACAGTCTTAAGAGCTTTAAAGGCGTGGGGCGACGTTTTCAATTAAATGGTGATATTCCGTTTAAACAAGGAGCATTAACCTTTGTTGATGATTATGGGCATCATCCGCGTGAAATCAGTGCGACATTAGAAGCGTTAAAACAAGCTTGGCCAGCAAAGCGTTCGGTGATTATTTTTCAGCCACATCGCTATTCACGTACTCGTGATTTATTTGAAGATTTTGTACAAGCCTTGTCAGCGGTTGATGTGCTGGTTTTATTAGAGGTTTATGAGGCAGGTGAAGAACGTATCACCGGGGCTGATAGTCGAGCGTTAATTCGTGCTATTCGTGCTCGCGGACAAGTTGAACCGATTTTTGTTGAAGAACATGCTGATTTAGCACCTATTTTGGCGGGAATTGTAGAGCCTGATGATGTATTAGTGACCATGGGTGCAGGTAATGTGGGGCAGATTGCATTGGAATTACCACAGCAGTTACAGGCTTTGCTAGTAAAATGAGTCAGGTTTTCTCGGGACAATTGTTATACGATCAGCCGATGGCGAGTTATACCAGTTGGCGTGTCGGAGGAAAAGCCGATAAGTTATATAAGCCCAACGACAAACAAGATTTACAGGATTTTGTTGTAGCATTGCCTAGCGATACCGCCATATTTTATTTAGGCTTAGGCAGTAATGTGTTGATTCGTGATGGCGGCATTCGCGGTGCGGTGATTAACACCCGGGGTAACGTAAAACAGATGCAATTAATAAATGAATTATCTGTATATGTTGAATGCGGCGTACCTTGTGCGCATGTTGCCAAGTTTTGTGCAGAACACGGTTTGGCAGGCGCTGATTTTTTAGCGGGGATTCCCGGAACCATGGGTGGTGCATTAAAAATGAATGCAGGTGCCTTTGGCGCGGAGACATGGGGTTTAGTTGCAAGCGTAGAAGTTTTATCACCTGAAAGCGGTTTAATAACGCATCAAGCGGCTGATTTTAAGGTTGATTATCGTTCAGTTTCAGGATTGAAAAAAAATAGCTGTTTTATATCGGCGGTGTTGACATTATCGGTCTCGAAACAAGCGAGTGATATTAAGGCGTTACTAGCAAAACGTAATGCGACCCAGCCAACAAATTTACCAAGCTGTGGTTCGGTGTTTAAAAATCCCGATGGCGATTATGCGGCAAGATTAATTGAAGTCAGTGATTTAAAAGGTGTGACGATTGGCGGTGCAGCAGTATCAACTAAACATGCTAATTTTATTGTGAATACGGGTAACGCTACCGCATTCGATATTGAGCAATTAATTCATTATGTGCAACAGCAGGTGTTGGAGCAACAAGGGGTGTTGTTATCCACAGAAGTGTGTATTGTAGGTGAGCAATGAAACAATTTGGGCGTGTTGCGGTATTAATGGGTGGAAACTCGGCTGAACGTGATATTTCTTTACAGAGTGGCACTGCAGTTTATGATTCATTAAAGCGTAGTGGTGTTGATGCAGTGGCGGTTGATGTACAAAATTCAGTTTTAGAGGCTCTAAACGCTGAAAAATTTGATTGTGCGATTAATATGATTCACGGGCGTGGCGGTGAAGATGGCAGTTTACAAGCACTGTTAGCGAGTATTAATTTACCGTGTACAGGCAGTGGTTTATTGGCGTCTGCGTTGAGTATGGATAAATTACGCACTAAATTATGCTGGCAAGGGGCGGGTTTAAATACTCCCAAATGGTTAGTATTAGAAAATAAAGCCGATATTGCTCGATGTGAACAAGTGCTAGGTTTTCCGGTAATTGTTAAGCCGGCACAGGAAGGCTCTAGTTTGGGTATGAGTCGTGCAGAAAATGAACAGGAATTATTATTAGCTTGGCAGCAAGCTTTAGTTTATCAATGTGATGTGTATGCTGAAGCATGGGTGGATGGGAATGAATATACGGTAGGTATTTTAGCAGGTGAAGCGTTACCGGTGATTCGTTTAGAAACGCCCCATGTATTTTATGATTTTGATGCGAAATACCGTGCTGACACCACTTTATATCATTGCCCTGCAGGTTTAAGTGAGCAAGATGAAGCTGCATTATGTGCGTTAGCATTACAGGCATGTGATGTTTTAGATGTGCAAGGCTGGGGACGTGTGGATGTGTTTATTGATAGCCAAGGACAGCAGCAATTAATTGAAGTAAATACCGTGCCTGGGATGACTGGTCATAGTTTAGTGCCGATGGCAGCGAAAGCGAAAGGTTTAAGTTTTGATGCGTTAGTGCTGGCGATTTTAGCAACGAGCTGTGCATGATAACGGCTGAAGAGAAGATTAAATTTTCTATTATCGGTATTATCTTCTTGAGCTTAATATTGTTATTGCCGGTGATTAAATCAGTGTTAATCACTGATTATCCTATTAGACATATTAGAGTAACCGGTGCGTTACAATATATTAAACAAGAGTCAATTAATACTGCGATAGAGCCTTTAGTCGCTACGGGGTATTTTTTTGCTGATTTGGAGTTGATACGTCAGGCATTGGTGAATTTGCCGTGGAGTAAAACCGCTCAGGTAAAACGTATTTGGCCGGATCGAATTGAGCTAGATATTGTTGAGCGTGATCCGATTGTGCAGTGGCATGAGGATGGCTTATTAAATAGTAAAGGGGTTATTTTTATCCCACCGAGTATTGAGGCATTTAGTGAATTGCCTATTTTATCGGTGCCTGAAAAGCAGCGAGTAGAATTATTACTTAAGATGCAGTTTTTAATGTCAGCATTAAAAAAACAGTCTTTAAAGTTAAAATCGTTTCAAGTGACACAACGACAATCATGGTTATTAGGGTTAGAAAATGGTTTGTTGATCCAGTTAGGGCATATTAAACCATTAGAAAAGTTTAAGTTATTAATGAAGGCATTAACGTTAACAGAGAAAGCACAGGTAAAAAAGATGGCATATATCGATATGCGGTATCCAAATGGTTATGCAGTACGTTGGCAATAGGGTAGGTAAGGCGGTTTAAAGTAAATAGGAATTTTCCTAGCGATGTAGAAATAAGTTGAGGTAACAGAGCGACTTATTTGTATCTTAAGGATATATTGAAGGCATAAATATGGCAAAAGAAACAGAACGTAATTTAATTATAGGATTAGATATTGGAACCTCAAAAGTTGCCGCTATAGTCGGTGAAGTTACTGAATCAGGTGGCATTGAGGTTATTGGTATTGGTTCTACGCCTTCAAAAGGATTAAAAAAGGGCGTTGTTATTAATTTGGAATCAACGGTGAGTTCAATTGAAATTGCAATTGAAGAAGCGGAGTTGATGGCAGGTTGTGATATTCGGTCTGTCTATGCAGGGATTGCGGGGAGCCATATTAAAAGTTTAAATTCACATGGTATCGTGGCGATTAAGGATAAGGAAGTCTCGCAATACGATATTGATAGAGTGATTGATTCTGCTAGAGCCGTTGCTATACCTGCCGACCAAAGAATATTACATATTTTGCCGCAGGAATTTGTCATTGATATGGAAGATGGCATTAAAGAGCCGATTGGTATGTCAGGGATTCGGCTAGAAGCAAAAGTACATATGGTGATGGGCAGTGTGAGTGCCTCGCAAAATATTACTAAATGTATTCGTCGTTGTGAGTTAGTGGTTGATGATATTGTGTTAGAGCAATTAGCCTCTTGTTTAGCAGTATTAAGTGAAGATGAAAAAGAGTTAGGGGTTTGTTTAATTGATATTGGTGGCGGGACGACCGATATTGCTATTTTTTCACAAGGAGCGATTAAACATACCGCAGTGATTCCGATAGCAGGCGATCAAGTGACTAACGATATTTCAGTGGCTTTACGTACACCGACAAAAGATGCAGAAGTGATAAAAATGCAACATGGATGTGCCTTAATGCAGTTGGCGGATCCGGAAGAAATGATTGAAGTCGCGAGTATTGGTGATCGCCCACCACGTGAAATTTCAAAGCAGAATTTAGCGGAAATTATAGAACCTCGCTATGAAGAATTGATGTTATTGGTTCAAGCAGAATTACGCCGCAGTGGTTATGAAAGTTTAATTGCAGCGGGTATTATTTTGACTGGGGGGAGTTCAAAAGTTGTCGGTTTAGTGGAGTTGGCAGAAGAGATTTTTCATATGCCTGTGCGTTTAGGCGTTCCACAGAATATTTCAGGGCCATCAGATGTAGTTGATAATCCTATTTATTCAACAGGTGTTGGGTTGTTGGTGTACGGTAGAGATAGGTTTGAGTTCGGCGATTCTTTTGAAGAGGAAGACGATGGGATTTTTTCTCGGATGAAAGATTGGTTTCAGGGTAAATTTTAAATTAACGATTAAATTTTTAGGTAAAGGCTTTTAGGGGAAAAAATCATGAAATATGAATTAATGGATGTAGGCTTAGAAAGTGCAGTGATTAAAGTGCTAGGTGTCGGCGGCGGCGGTGGTAATGCGGTGAGTCACATGGTCACTAGTTTAGTCGAAGGTGTTGAATTTATTTGTGTTAACACTGACGCACAAGCCTTACATCGATTAGAAGTCGGCAATGTGATTCAGCTGGGTATGGAGCTGACTAAAGGCTTAGGTGCCGGAACCAATCCGGAAGTCGGTAAGGCGGCGGCTGAAGAGAGTAAAGAAAGTTTACGTACTGTGTTAGAAGGCGCTAATATGCTGTTTTTAACTGCAGGTATGGGCGGTGGCACAGGAACAGGTGCAGTGCCAGTTATTGCTGAAATTGCTAAAGAATTAGGTATTTTGACGGTTGCAGTAGTGACTAAGCCGTTTAATTTTGAAGGCAGCAAGAAAAAAAGAGTCGCGGAAGAAGGCATTAAAGAATTAGAAAAGTATGTTGATTCTTTAATTGTGATTCCTAATCAAAAGTTATTACCGGTTTTAGGCTCGAATGTTTCCATGAAAAAAGCGTTTGCAGCGGCGAATGATGTTTTATTGGATGCGGTGCAAGGTATTACTGAATTGATTACCAGCCCAGGTGAAATTAATGTGGATTTTGCTGATGTAAAAACGGTAATGGAAGGCATGGGTGTTGCTATTATGGGAACAGGCGTTGCTAGTGGTGAAGGTAGAGCAACGGAAGCAGCTAAGAAAGCCATTTCATGTCCATTATTAGATGATATTAATTTACAAGGGGCAGGCGGTATTTTAGTTAATGTCACTGCAGCTGAAATTGGTATTTCTGAATTTGATGAAGTGGGTAATATTGTATTTGATTTTGCTTCAGAAGATGCCGTGATTAAAATTGGTACGGCAGTTGATGAAACTTTAGGTGATGAAATTAAAGTCACGGTGGTTGCAACTGGAATGGGGCATAGTTCTGGGATTACAGATGCTCATGCGGCAGCGGCAACAGCAGTGGTTGCACCTGTAGTAGCGCCTGTAATAGCACCTGTATCGGCTACGCCTAAAACAGATTTTAATGAATTGGTACGTAGTCGAGCAGAAACATCAAGAGAAACGCGTTTTGGGGTACAACCTAAGAATTCAGCAGCGGGCGATAATATGGAATATTTAGATATTCCTGCTTTTTTAAGACGCCAGGCAGATTAACGTGTTGACGATATCAAAGATAGCGAATGTAAATATTATCAAGCTATCTTTGATAAATAAGTTATGAGAGTAATTGGCGGATTAAATGATTAAACAACGTACGCTTAAAAACAAGATTAAAGCAACGGGAGTGGGATTACATACAGGGAATAAGATTTATTTGACCTTGCACCCTGCGGCGGAAAATACAGGGATTAAGTTCAGACGTATTGATTTAGATGAGCCTGTTTTAATTGATGCGATTCCTCATAATGTGGGTGAAACAGTTTTATCGACTACGTTAGTAAAAGACAATGTCAAAGTATCCACGGTAGAGCATTTATTATCTGCGATGGCGGGTTTGGGCATTGATAATGCGTTAATTGATGTGAGTGCGGCAGAAGTGCCGATTATGGATGGTAGTGCTGGGCCTTTTATATTTTTGTTGCAATCTGCGGGTGTGGTAGAGCAAAATGCGACGAAACAATATATAAAAATTAAACGAGAAATCAAGGTTCAAGACGGCGATAAATGGGCGTCTTTTATGCCAATGGAAGGGTTTAAAGTGACCTTTACCATTGATTTTCAACATCCTGCTTTTGATGAAAAGGTTAAAACAGCCTCTATGGATTTTTCATCGACCACCTTTGTGCGGGAAGTAAGTCGCGCACGTACTTTTGGCTTTGTAAAAGATATTGAGTTTTTACGCAGCAATAATTTAGCATTGGGTGGTAGTTTGGATAATGCGATTGTGATTGATGATGAGAAAATTATCAATGAAGGCGGATTACGTTATAGCGATGAGTTGGTAAAGCACAAAATGTTAGATGCGATTGGTGACTTGTATTTATTGGGTCATAGCTTGATTGGCGAATATGAAGGCTATAAATCAGGGCACGGCTTAAATAATAAGTTGTTGCGAGCATTATTGGCGGAACCTGATGCGTGGGAAATGGTGAGTTTTGAGCATGAATCTGAAGCGCCAATTCCTTTTATGCGTTCTGCAGAATATCGTGATTAGCCATTAATGTCGGCTATGTAAGGTTTTACTTAATTTTAAGAGCGCTTTTTTTAAAGGGCCTTCTTCAACGTCTAGAGCACATTGATGTAAATTAGTGAGCTGATAATTTGATACTTTTATTTTTTTAGGTTTTTTCAGTACAGGTTTGATATCTTGAGGCGGCAATACCTTGATGATGATTTGTTCAATGCCTAAGTTTTTTTCGGAGTTCACCGTATTAAGAATATGGGGCGTGATAAAGCGAAGTTGCGAACTACATACCGCAGAACTAACATAAATTTTTAAGGTGGTTTCATTAACCACACAGTCTTGTATATAGTGTTTTAACGGGTCAGGACTACACGATAAAATAACCTTTAGAATACCTTGGTTTTTTTCTAAATGCCGTTGAATATAGGGCGTGTTAGAGAAATTTAAAGCGGATTTAAAACTCATAATGCTTCCATTTTATAAGCGCTAGTATTATAAAAGGACTGCACAAAGCGAAGATATAAGGCGGCCGCTAATCCAGATGCCCCAAAGACCATTGCCATCACCATAATTTGATAACGTGCTGCAATAAAAGGTGAAGTGCCTGATAATATTTGCCCTGTCATCATGCCTGGAAGTGATACTAATCCCACTGCAAATAATGAATTAATCACCGGAATCATCGCCGCTGAAAACGCGGTATTACGTGCGACAGTAAAATCATGATGATTGTCTAATTCTGCTTGTAAGCGTTCTGCTGCAAGACTCACACTATTCATTGCACTCGAAAAAACCATTCCTGAAATAGGCACCATATAATGAGGCGCATACCACGGCGTTAAATCTAAGGTGCCTTGAGTAATACATAAAATGGTTAAACTGCCACCGATACTGATAGATAAAAATGCATATTTATAGAGTTTTAGGCGCTGATGTTTTAATGCATTTAAAGCAATCCAGCTTGATGCAAGACACATAATGCTTAATATGCTGAGAATAAAGAGATTATCATCGGAATTAAAAATAATATTTAAGGCGTAGCCGACTAATAATAATTGACTCAGCATACGGGCAAGTGCATAAATGGATTGCTTGATGCTTAAAGACCAGCGTAAAAAAATTAATAAAACCAATAGTACAGGGATAAAGGCACTACTGAGTTGTATTAAATTAATATCTTGCATAAATGATTAGTGTTTTTTGGGGCTAAGTTTTTGTAAATCATCAAGGTAGTGACAGTCAACGCCGACACTAATAATAAAACTGGTGGCTTCTTCAATATTCATCTTTGATTTGATAATTTTAGATTCATGCACAATAACCGTGAATCCAGAGGTGGGGTTAGGCGAGGTAGGAATAAATAAAATATACATCTCTTTTTCTTTATTAGTGACATAAGCAGGCACCCAGACATCTTCTTTTGGGTATTCAGTGAAAACTACTTCTCGTGCTTGTTTTTGCTCATGTCCTGAAAACATATTAACAATTTTTTTGGTGACACGGTAGATGCTATTTAAAAAAGGGATGCGATTAATAATATTGTCAATGAGTGCAATAATCCACGAACCTTCAACTTTAGTTAAGCGATAGCCAACATAGGTGAGTAGGATAAAGCTAGTGCTAAAGATAGACACTGTAATTAAGTAGTTATCCCAGTAGCCATAGACAAATTGAAAAATATCACTGAAGACATTTTTGATGAAAATAACAATTTGTAGAATAACCACAATGGGTATAAAAGCAAAGGTGCCGATTAAAAAATAATTGGTTAAGCGCTTAAACAAAGTATTCATCATATTTCTCAATTTTTTATTATTGTTTTTAATTAGAAAGAGGGATAAAAATAGTTAAGGACAGCTGTTTTTGAACCCTGAATGTTTGTACGGATTTTATGCAATTTTACCAAAAATAGTATACGCTGAATGAACTGAGGATAGTTAAAAAAATAACTAATTGTTTTTTATTGTTTTATTTGTATTTAGCTACAATTTTTTAGGATAGGTTAGGCTGAAAAAATGTTAGGCGTAAGATAAAATAGATTAAAGGTTTATTTTTTTTAAATCGCTGTTATAATAGTCAGCTTAGTCCAGCCCTGCCAAGATGGTGGAGCTTTTATTATAAACAGGGAGACATAATGCTTATATTAACACGTCGAGTAGGCGAAACTTTAATGATTGGTGACGAAGTAACTGTTACTGTTCTTGGAGTTAAAGGTAATCAAGTAAGAATTGGTATTAATGCACCTAAAGATGTATCAGTTCACAGGGAAGAAATTTACGAAAGAATTAAAAATGAACAATCACCTGAATCATCGGTTGATGAAGTTTCAGTTGAAAGTAATGATGAAGAATCCGTCGGTCTTATGGGCTCGGATGAATAAATAAAATAATTTGGAGAGGTGGCCGAGAGGCCGAAGGCGCTCCCCTGCTAAGGGAGTATGGGCTTTATCTCCCATCGAGGGTTCGAATCCCTCCCTCTTCGCCAT
>ENA-ORXI01000734-ORXI01000734.1-sediment-metagenome-genome-assembly--contig:-NODE-734-length-27371-cov-9.617975_pt1 | contig 27371 bp, 22 predicted proteins | sample MGYA00237861_ERZ511468 | MGnify/ENA primary metagenome ERZ511468 (study PRJEB26299, sample SAMN06266213) | sediment metagenome | isolation source: Hudson Canyon methane seep mesocosm | place: USA:Hudson...
CTGCCACATCATTTTTTTAATAGAAATCCTATTCTAATAAAAAACGGGTATTAACAGTTACTTTGATCATACAAGGGCTGGGGTGAGGAGAAGTTAAAATAGATTCTTTTTTCCTTTAAATAGATTCAAGACATACACGCCACACCTTGATTCCGCTTCGCTACATCAAGACTACATATACTTCACGCGGTCACTCTTACCTATCATTTTTCTATACAAGAAAAATTATAGCTTTTCCTGCTTAGATATTTTAGAGACCTTCCAGGGATTCCAGGGATCACTATAAGATGATTTATTAATAAATTCCATAATATAGGCATAAGAGCGAACAATACGTATAAAAACCCCTGTATATATTGGCATAAGAGGTAAAAAAGGTATTAGTAATAGATCTGTCTTCATTAATGTTTTTTCATAGACTAAGCAGGCTATAAAGTACTCAATAAGATTGACCGTAAAATATAAAATGTAATTAATAAAAATTATATATTCTATATTTTCTCTTGCTGCAGGAATAATCATTAGCTGTATCACATAAACCCACCATTTCAGGTTCAGCAATACATTAAAAAGCAAGTTATCAAAAGAAGACAAAAAATTCTTAAAACTAAAACTCTTGGAAGGTAGCAAAATATCCAAGTGCTTTCTCATACGAAATCGAACCATTGAGCGATCCCAACGAAATCGCTGTTTAGCCAATCGACTAAATGTAACAGGCACATGGGTATAACAGATTGCGTGAGGTTCATGAACTACTCTTAGACCAAGCTTGCGAATTTTTAAAGTAATATCACCATCTAAACCTGGCCCTACATCCCAGCCTCCTAAACGATCTAAGACATCCTTACGAAAAGCCCCATGTGCACCTGAAATAATCCGCAACAATCCTAACAATGAAGAAATTGTTCTGCCTGTAGAAATTGATTTCATATATTCTATAGCTTGTAGCTTCGGGGCTAATGCACTTTCTGTATTAGCAACCCTAACATCTCCTCCTACAGCTCCAATACGAGCATCCATATAAAAAGGCAAGAGAATGGTTTCAATAGAATTATCGTCAAGGTGTGAGTCAGCATCAATATGTACAATATATTTGCCGTTAGCGTAATTTAAGGCTGTATTGGCTGCCGAGCCTTTGCCCCCCCTAATATCATTACGAATAAATTTATCAATACTTCCAGCAGACTCTAATTGCCTGCAAATAATCTCAGTATTATCGTCAGAACCATCATCAACAATAATTAATTCTATATTTTTATAGTTTTGTAGTTTAAGGGAAGATGCAAGACGTGGAATGTGTCTGCCTTCATTTTTGCCTGGAACAATGACTGAAACAAGGGGACGTTCATGATATAAAGATAGACGCGCTAATCTTCGCTTATGACGAGAAAAGAACCGCTTAGGAAAATAAACAAAAATAACTAATAAATCTAATAATAAATAACGAATAAAATCAAAGAAAATAAAGGCCCAGAAGTAACGTAATATATCCCCAACATCAAGCCCATATAAAAATAATAAAGTGTTATCAAGAAACATTAGGTTTTAAAAATTCATCTATGCTTTGATCCAGTTCAGTTTCTTGATTAACTTGTTCAATGTGGCTTAAAAAATCTAATTGATAACCAAGGTTATGAGTCAATAAATCACCGATTCCTTGTTCAAACCGAGATAATGCCACAGTCGCTTGTTGAGTTGATGTCTCAACCAAAAGCAATATAAATAATGATTCATTCTGGCTGCTAATAACATCTGAACTTCTTAAAATACTTTTAAATATTTCACTCAATTCAGTAAATAACTCATGAGCATTGGCACCCAATGAAATATAGATTTTTTCAATATCAAACTGAATAAAAACTAAAGAACTTGTCGAGATTTTATATCGACCAATCCTCTCTTTTTCTATCAACAGCAACTGTCTAAAGTCTTTGGTTGAAAACAGGTTAAATTTTGGCTGTAAAATTTTGCTAAATAAGGAGTCCATACCATAAATGGCTGCATTACTTCCTATCGCAGTACTTTTGTAGGCTTTAATTGATCGGACTATTTGATTTTCTGGTTCTGTATTTCGTCCACAATTAAAACATTGGGTCAAAATAGTCGCTTCTTGAAATCTGTTATTACACTCATTACAGTGGTGTACGATAGACGGTTTATCATAATCCACGCCAATATGCTTCAGCTTCCTATCACATTTAGGGCAGACCATTTCTCCCTCCTGTTCATATTCGGAAGCTTCAGTAACATGAGAGCACTTGAAATGATGTATTAATTCATCACTATTGAGATGATCTGAATTACATTGTGGGCACACTTCTTTAAAATTTAAGAAAGCACATTCACAATGACAGCAAAAATGCGCTTTAGTTATAAACCTTCCAGAAATCAGACTTTGGCTTTCTAACAAATCCAAAACTTTAAATAAGCTATTGTCATCCTGTCTTTCAACTAAATCCAGCAATGGATAGGTATAGCCTAATAATTTTTGAGGGCTTGTTTCTGGTACAAATTCAAACTCTCGACTGACAATTAATCTAAGTATTTTAAAAACATAGCCAGAATCCTGTACATTAGAATGTCTTACAGCCTTATCAATCCATTGGTTTATGGGCTCAAAACGACTGATTAAATTATTTATAATTTCTTCATTTAATTTGCTGGCAATAACAACGGCATCAACGCCAAAGACATTTTCATTATTTTGGTTAACAATAGCAACAATCGGGCGCAAATAGACACTGGGCTTAAATTGATTCCTAATATTTTTAATAATATCAATTGATGCTTCTTTATCTCTACAGCTATCAATCAACCAAAAAGCATTGTCTTCATTTTCCTGGATAATAGCTTGTTGCTCTGCTATTGGCTGAATAACTTGACCAGAGAAATCAAAACTATTGTCAGTATTACCGATTAAATACGCCTTTCTCACCACAAACGCCCTCTTATTTGAACCCGTAATAAATCATATTGTTTCCATAATGTTGCTTGTTGTGGGTCTGTGGGTGATAACAGAATTCTAATTCGGGAATCACTGGGTTCATAATTCTCCCATTCTCTCTCGGAGAAAGCATAAGCAGATGCATCAATCTTATTTATCACACCCGCCCCCACTTCACCATCAGGAAACTCGATAGTGACTTCATTACCTAAAACAATATCCTTCAAGTCGTATTTACTTAAATACCCTTCAATTTGAACCTTAGCCAGCTTATCTTGAATAATAACAACAGCCTCGCCTTTTTTTACAAATTCATAATTTTCTTTTAATACACGTTTAACAGTAGATTCAAAGGGTGAGCTAATCAGCTCATCCTGACAATCTGCTGCCACACCTGTATCAATTTGTTGATTTTCACTGAGTGCTTTTAGTAATTTATACTGAACATTAAGCTCATTTGCCAAAATCTTAATATCAAACTGCAAATTAGTGGTTGAATTAAGCGCCCTATTATTAAGCTCTAATGCCCGATGCATTATTTGCTCATTATTAATAGTTTTCAACTTACTTCTTAGAGCATTTAACTTAGCCTGTTTCATTTCTGTATTAAGCTTTAACTTATATATATTTCCATTCTCTTTTTTCTGGCATTTTTTCAGGCTACTAATCTGCAACAACAGATCACCTTGATTAACCGCCTGTCCTTCAATAATAGGTAATTGGGAAATATTGCCACCATATCCAGCACTCAGCACGACGCGTTCTACAACCACTTGGCCAAAGCCTTCAATACTTGACAGCCTATAATAAATATATCGAGCAAAATAAATAACAACAGCAATCAATATCAAAAAGTAAATCCAGTGTATAAGTCTGGATAATAAACTGACAGGTGCTTTACCTTCAGGTAGTGAATTGAGGTAACTTTTTCGGTTTCTTAATTTCATTTAAGGCTGAGAAGAAAAGGTCAATAATGATTTAAAACTATGTAAGGAAAAGTGCTCTATCCTTGTTCTTTTTTGTAATTCTGCCATCGTATTTTCAACATGCCAAGCATCTGAAAAATCAGACATATTTAAAGCAATAACAACTTTATGTTTGGGGACTGCTTTCATAATTGGCTGTAATTTTCTAAAAATTTTATCCACTTTAGTATTGCCGTATGCCATGACATTGACTTGATCGACCTCTATTGCAAGCTGTCGATAAACATCCTCTGGCCAATGTACAGGAACAGAAACACTTAAAAACCGATGATCAATAGCTTTACGAACGGCTCGAATCATAGATAAATAATTCATCAAATATTTCTGCTTATGTTGTTTATACCCATCCATCGTATGCGGCTCTATATCAAGGTGCAGTCTTTGGCTTTTTTCAATAGCAATAGCTGATCGTATGGCGGCGTGTTGATGTTTCTCGGGAAACACCCATTCATTTGCACCCACCATGGTTGTGACTAATAGATCTGACTTTTCAGTTTCAGTGATCAAAGCATTAAATTTATTAACATCAACTTTTGCACTGCCACTCAAAATAACCTCGCCAATACCCTTAGCTTTCATAAAATCAATCATTTGTTGGTTAGAGTATTTATTAAATGCAGTCGACCAGACATACATACTCCTAGTGCCCACTCTTGATTTATTTTTAGCAAATTCTGTATCGAACAAACGAATATATTTGCTATCGACTTCAACCCCTGCGGCTTGAAAGACTTGATTTACCCTAATATAAAGAGACTGTCTAACTTGAATTAACCCATATCCCGCATCTAGTGCTGTTCTTAATCGAGTGGCTGCAACAGGTAACAGACTGCTCTCGCCTGATAAGTTTATCTCAGCAACTGTTTGCCTAATGCGTTCAAAAGCACGTAAAAAACGTGCTTTCTGTTTAATCAACTGTTTTTGTTGAAACCTGACTTGTTGATAAGCATTTCTAACTTTGACCAGTCTCTCCCAATCGCGCATTTTTTCTTGCTCATCCAGAGCCCTAATACTGTTAATGACTGGTTTGTCTGAATCTATGGTGAAGGGGATGATAAAATTCAGTCCGACAACAACCTCAGCAGGTTCAAATGAATCATCATCAATAATATTGTCTCTTACAAAAAAGCGTAATTGATTATCATCAGCCGCTTTCTGTTGCTGATCTAGTATATCTTTCTGTAGCTGAGTAGATTGTTTGGGCAAAGCATTTTCACGAATAGCCAAAACCAAAGCATCCATATCAATATCGATATCAGCTGGATTTTGTGTCTTTAATAATGCATTATCAAAATAAGGTGAGCTATGCAGGAAATTCAACTCATGTCGCGCCAATTTCAATTCAGAATCGGTTACCACCAAATCATCAAAACGATTCCAGCTTTTAAAATAAGCTCGTCGTTCTATTGGATAAATAGATTCTAACAATTCCAGCTTAAGTGTCAGTATCTGAGATGTGTAACCCGCAAAAGCCTGGTCCAACTTATATCCAATACAACGTTGAGTACGAATAATCTTGTTTGATTTCTCTTGTAATTCAAGTAATTCAGCTTTTTTGTTCAATATGTTGGCATTATGACTATTTTGTCTCAAACCATGCCTTAAAACATTCCATGACAATTCAACATACCCTTGAGACAAGGTGCTATCCTCATCACTTTGCATGGCATCAGACGTTATTCTCCCCCTTAGTTCAACGCCCCAGTTACTATCCAGCACTTCAGCCTCTGCTCGTAAAGATTCAGCATGATATAAGGCAGAGTCAGGTGTATCACAAGTTTGGGTAAAGATGGCATGACTAAGACTAATTTTTTCTGAAGCCTCAGGCAGTTGCTCTAATTTAGAATAAAGTTGCTGAATTAACTGCCAAAACTCTTTCTGTTCAACATTATCATCAAGCAACTCATTTGCTGACAGCACTGTTGAAAAAAACAGCACAATAATTAAAAATATGGGGGGATATGATTGTTTAATGTTTGCCATGTAAAAAAGAGCTGCTCCAAATATTTATAATCGTTTTATACAAAGTACAATGCTTGTTTATCATATCTTAAAAATATATTTTCACCGAGGATTTATAATTCTCTAGTAACACAGTGGCTCCCAACTCTAAGAAACTAGCCATTGCAGCCTTAATGAAACAATGTGCAATCAAGGTTTATATTATAATTTCCTTGATTCAGCTCCGCAGCATAAAGGCTACATATTCCATGGCAAAATAAATATTAACTAGTGACCATTTCGCCTTTCTTCTTTCACCTCTATAATAGAAAGAATTAAATACATTTCATTAAAGAGTAAAAGAGGAATAATTAACATGTCAGTACAAAAAATGGTTGATCTAGATTTATCTGGTAAACGCGTTTTAATTCGCCAAGACTTAAATGTGCCCGTCAAAGATGGCAAAGTCACTAGTGACCTGCGTATTCAAGCAAGTGTCCCAACCATTGAGAAAGCTCTGAATGCAGGTGCTGCTGTTATGGTTATGTCTCACCTTGGTCGTCCTACTGAAGGCGAATTTGATGAGGCTTCAAGCCTAAAGCCCGTTGCTGAGCAATTATCAAACTTACTAGGAAAACCTGTCCGCCTTGAAAAAGAGTGGTTAGAAGGCATTACTATCAAAGCTGGCGAAGTTGTTCTTTGCGAAAACGTCCGTTTTAACGTGGGTGAAAAGAAAAATAGTGATGAGCTAGGTAAAAAAATGGCTGCATTATGTGATATTTTCGTTATGGATGCTTTTGGTACAGCTCATAGAGCACAAGCCTCTACACATAGCGTTGCTAAATTTGCACCCTCTGCTTGTGCAGGCCCATTATTAGCAAATGAGCTTGATGCGCTAGGAAAAGCGCTAAACCAACCAGCACAACCATTAGTTGCTATTGTTGGCGGTTCTAAAGTTTCAACAAAATTAACGGTATTAGAATCTTTATCAACTAAAGTTGATCAACTTATTGTTGGCGGTGGTATTGCTAATACATTTATTGCTGCTGCAGGTTATTCTGTAGGTAAATCTCTTTACGAAGAAGATTTAATTGACGAAGCAAAAAAATTAATGGCTGCAGCTAAAGCTGCTGGCTCAGATATTCCTGTTCCAACAGATGTTGTTTGCGCTAAAGAATTTTCTGATACTGCAATTGCAACCATTAAAAATGTTGCAGATGTTGCAGATGATGATTTAATTTTAGATATAGGCCCTGAAACTTCTAAGTTATATGCTGAGATGCTAAAATCAGCAGGCACTATCGTCTGGAATGGTCCAGTTGGCGTATTTGAAATAGATCAATTTGCTGAAGGCACAAAATCTATGTCAGAAGCCATTGCAGATAGCTCAGCATTTTCTATTGCAGGGGGTGGAGACACTTTAGCGGCAATTGATAAATACAATATCAAAGATAAAGTATCTTACACATCAACAGGTGGAGGGGCTTTCCTTGAATTCTTAGAAGGTAAAATCTTACCCGCCGTCGCTATTTTAGAAGAAAAAAGTTAATCACCTGTTTTAGATATAGAGGCGTGTTTATACAGCGTCTCTATATTAACCAAAACAACATTAATCAGAGCGAATTAAATCATTTATCATGTCTTTTTCTTCTTGAGTTAATAGATCTACTAACTTTTGATTTACTTCCTTTCTACGCGATAACCAAGCACTATTTTTATCTCTTCTAAGTGACTGTCTACGAGATGAACTTCGACGATCCTCATCACGCCTATCCTTTTTTGGCCATAATAAATACTCACGCTGAATGATTCGACACCATTCATCACTCCCAAATTCAAAAAGAATAATTCGCCTTTCCGACAACCGACGCTCAGTTTCCCGCCTTTTTGTTTTTCTTGATTCGCTCATTATCGCCTCCACTTAAAAACCATACCACAAACTGTTATTTGTCGCGACTAAAGCACAATAAAATTGCTAAATCCTGAAAAAAATCATAGAATACTTAGTTCTCTTTTGTATAAGCATTTATTGCAAATGTATCTTAAGGGAGATCAATTCAAAATTTAATAAGGTTTTTTTAAAATGGCTCGAGTTACTATTGAAGATTGTTTAGAAAATGTTGAAAATCGTTTTAAACTGGTTTTATTGGCTAGTAAAAGAGCGCGTCAGCTATCAAAAGGAGCGGATGAATTTATCCCTCGCGGTAAAGACAAAGATACTGTTTTAGCTTTACGTGAAATAGCAGAAGGCCATGTCACAGAAGATAACATTGATCTTTTACATAAGGTTGGCGACCGTTTTGCAACCGATCAACCAGAAGCAATTCCTGAAGATATAAGCTAACCATTATGACAGAGGCAGTCGTTGCTAATTTTTCACCTGAAGTAGATTCTCCCGAAGAAATCCTACTTAGGAAACTCAATTCAATTATTAACGGCTACCTTAACAAAGAACAAGTAGACTCCATTATCCGCGCCTATCATTTTGGCGCAGATGCCCATTCAGGGCAATTTCGTAAAAGTGGTGAAGCTTACATTTGCCATCCACTGTCTGTTGCGATTACCTTGGCTGACATGCACATGGATACCCAAGGTGTTATTGCCGCCATTTTGCACGATGTAATAGAAGACACCCCCATCACAAAAGAACAGATCGTTGACGAATTTAGTCAAGATGCTGCTGATTTAGTTGATGCTGTTACGAAATTAACCCAACTCGACAATAAAACTCGCGCCGAAACTCAAGCTGAAAATGTCAGAAAGATGCTTCTCGCCATGGGGAAAGATTTACGCGTAATTATTGTTAAATTGGCAGATCGTCTACACAATATGCAAACACTTGGCGCCATGCCAATTGAAAAAAAGCGTCGTATTGCTAAAGAAACTCAAGAAATTTATGTCCCCTTAGCTAACCGCCTTAGCATGAATAGCATAAGACACCAGCTAGAAAGCTTGTGTTTTAAATCTATTCACCCCCACCGCTACTCAGCAATCAAACAAGCAGTAAAAAAAGCACGGGGAAATAGACGTGAAATAGTCAATACCATTGAAAGCGCAATAAAAACCAGGCTTAACCAAATAGGCCTTACCTTTGATGTTGCAGGTCGAGAAAAAAATATCGCCAGTATCTATAAAAAGATGCAGCGACAAAAAATATCTTTCTCAAATGTATTCGATGTTTATGCATTCCGCATCTATTGCGACCACGTTGATGATTGCTATAGGATTTTAGGTTGCGTACACAACTTATACAAACCTATCCCGGGTAAATTTAAAGACTACATTGCACTACCTAAAGCCAATGGCTATCAATCATTACATACCATATTAATTGGTCCATATGGTGTCCCCATTGAAATTCAAATTAGAACCCATGAAATGCACCGCATGGCAGAATCAGGCATTGCTGCTCATTGGCTTTATAAATCTGACGGCTCATCTGGCGAGCATGTTAGAGCCAGAGCCACTGAATGGCTTAGAGATTTACTAGAAATACAAAAAACAGCAGGTAATTCTCTAGAATTTATAGATAATCTCAAAGTAGATTTATACCCTCAAGAAGTGTTTGTTTTTACACCTCAAGGCAACATTGTCAAACTCCCTAGAGGTGCAACAATTGTAGATTTTGCTTACGCAGTGCATACCGATATCGGTAGTGCCTGTGTTTCTGCCAGAATTGATAATAAATTAATTCCGCTACAAACACAGCTTGAGAACGGTATGACTGTAGAAGTTATTACTGCATCCTGGGCCAGACCCAACCCCCTTTGGCTTAATTATATTATTACAGCCAAAGCACGGAGCAGTATCAGGAATTACCTTAAAAATTTCCAACAACAAGATGCTATTAGCCTGGGTCGCCGCTTACTAGAAAAAGAGCTTAAGAATTTAAACATTGAACTAGATAATATTGAAGAGTCCCGTCTCACTATATTATTAGAAGTCATGCAAATGCAGTCCATGGATGATCTACTTGAAGAAATAGGTTTAGGCAATAAAATGCCTATTCTGGTTGCTAAACATTTATCTCAAGAAGATATTCATGCAGCCATTAAACTTGACGATACAAATACCAAAAATGCGCCTCTAATTATTAAAGGCACTGAAGGCATGGTGATCACTTTAGCTAAATGCTGCCATCCTATTCCTGGTGATCATATTGTTGGCTTTTTTAATCCAGGTAAAGGTATTGTCATTCATCATCATGAATGTCGTAACAGCAAGGAAGTCAGGAAACAACAGAGTAGCTGGATTGATGTTGAATGGGGGCAAGATGTCTCGGGGGACTTCTCAGTAGAACTTAGAATCGAACTACTCAATCAACGTGGCACATTAGCAACCATTGCCTCAACCATTTCAAGTTTGGATGCCAATATTGAAAGCGTTACTATTGCCGACCAAGATGATAAAGTGTCGATTGACCTTATTACTTTGGCGGTTAAAGACCGAGTGCACTTAGCCAATATCATTCGTAAATTAAAAAAACTTTTTATCATTTTAAAAATTACTCGAATAAAAGCCTAACCTCATTTTTGTTTGAAGAACAGACATCAGTCGACTATGATAACGACAATAAAAATTACTCAGATCAATCAATATGACAAAAAAAATCATTCAAACAGAAAATGCTCCGCAAGCTATTGGCACTTATTCTCAGGCTGTAAAAGTCGATAATACAGTCTATCTTTCAGGACAAATTCCTTTAGTTCCAGAAACAATGGAAATAGCTACAGGCGATATTTCTGACCATATCCGCCAAGTTTTTGATAACTTGACTGCAGTAGCAAATGCCGCAGGTGGTGATCTAGCTGATATTGTTAAGTTGAATGTTTTTTTAACTGACTTATCCAACTTTCCTGTGGTTAATGAAATTATGGGGGAATACTTTTCTCAGCCCTATCCTGCTCGTGCAGCAGTTGGTGTAGCCGAACTCCCAAAAGGTGTCGGTATAGAAATGGATGCTATTATGATTATCAGAGAGACTTACACAAGCTAACTGAACCCGCATGGATGCTTTATCTCAAAAAGTTTCTACTTTGTCAGGTATTGGCCCTCAATCTGCTATTCGCCTTGAAAAACTGGGGATTCATTGTATAAAAGATCTGCTTTTTCACCTCCCTCATCGCTACGAAGACCGTACAAAAATTTATCCTATAAATAGCTTAGCCTCAGGCATGGCTGTTTTATTCTGTGGCACGGTTGAATTTACAGAAGTTTTAATGAAAGGCCGCCGCAGTTTAATATGCAGAATTAGTGATACCACAGATTATGTCACATTAAAATTCTTTCACTTTACCGCCAAACAACAGTCTGAATTAAGCCCAGGCACACTAATCAGCTGCTTTGGAGAAATTCGTCATGGTTACCAAGGCAAGGAAATTGTCCACCCCGAATACAAAATAATCACTTCGACTGACAATATTACAGAACCGTGCTTAACACCTATTTACCCATTAACAGAAGGCTTACGCCAGGGCACGCTGAGAAAAACCATTAAACAAGCTCTCTCCATTTATTTACAAGCACCTGAACATCTCAATGACTGGCTACCTCAACATATACTAAAGCAATACAACTACCCGTCTTTAAGCATTGCTTTACAGGCATTACACCAACCAGAGCAGCAATCAACACAAGCATTGCAACTGGGTAATTCAGCTGCATTAAAACGCTTAGCCTTTGAAGAGTTATTGGCACATCATCTTATTTTATTACAAAATAAACAAACAGTTAAAAAGTGGAAAGCGCCTGTTTTAACAGCAACAAAAGCCCAATCCAAGCAATTTTTAAACGCCTTAGCCTTTAAACTAACAGGCGCTCAAAATAGAGTCATTGATGAAATTGTAAGTGACAGTCAATCGAGCCACCCCATGCTCAGGTTGGTACAGGGTGATGTGGGTTCAGGGAAAACAGTGGTCGCTGCTTATGCCGCATTACTCGCATTATCAAGCAATTATCAAGTCGCTATTATGGCGCCAACTGAATTACTAGCCGAACAACATAATCATAATTTTAACGCATGGTTTAAAGACTTTGATATTCATATTGCCTATTTAACAGGTCAATTAAAAGGCAAAGCAAGAAAAGAAACATTAGCAGCAATAGAGGCGGGCTCAGCAGGCATTATTATAGGAACTCATGCTTTATTTCAGGATAGTGTCAAATTCCACCGATTAGGGCTTATTATTATTGATGAACAACACCGTTTTGGCGTTCATCAACGCTTAGCATTGAGGGAAAAAGGACAAACTAAAGATAGTCGCCCACACCAATTAGTGATGACTGCAACGCCTATCCCTAGAACCCTAGCCATGTTGCAATATTCAGATTTGGATATTTCTATTATTAACGAGCTTCCCCCGGGTAGAAAACCTGTCACCACCTGCGTTATTCCCGCTGAACGCAGAGAACAAATTATTGAAAAAATAAATAACTGGACGAATAATAAAAACCAAACTTACTGGGTTTGCACCTTAATAGAAGAATCCGAAGTATTGCAATGTGAAGCCGCTGAAAATACCGCAGAACTTTTAACACAAGCCTTACCCAATGTCCGTATTGCTTTAGTCCATGGCCGAATGAAATCAGCAGATAAAGATGCCATTATGCAAGACTTTAAAAACCATAAATATGATTTATTAGTTGCCACAACAGTCATTGAAGTGGGTGTTGATGTTCCTAATGCCAGTCTTATGGTCATTGAAAACCCTGAAAGGCTTGGTCTTTCACAATTACATCAATTACGAGGTCGAGTGGGCCGAGGTGAGCAAGAGAGTTATTGCTTACTTATGTACCAAAACCCATTATCCAATATGGGAAAACACAGATTAAGCATATTACGCGAAAGCAATGATGGCTTTGTTATTGCTGAAAAAGATTTAGAATTGCGAGGCCCTGGCGATGTAATGGGAACAAGACAAACGGGGTTAATGCAATTTAAAATTGCCAATCTTGAACGAGATACAGCTTTATTAGATCAAGTACAAAATGCATCAGAGGTTATTTGTAATCAGCATTCCAATGTGATTCAGCCTATAATTGATCGCTGGCTCGGCCAAACCACTCTTTATTCTGAGGTATAAATACAGGTGCACAAAAACAGTTTCATATTTACCCAAGAACCCCACTGGAAAAAAAAACACCCTGGCTTAAAACAAGCACTGCCTGCGGATGTATATTCCTGGGTTTATGAAAAAAATTCTTTAACGCGCCGCTTAAGAAAAGCTTATGGTCAATCCTTTGCTGTAGAAATTTTATTTCACCGTTGGAAACCTGCCTTTTTAAGTGAATGTGGTTTACTCAACTTACCTCACCAGCAATTTAATCTTATCCGCGAAGTTTTATTACATGCTGATGGTAAACCTTTAATTCTTGCAAGAACCATTCTGCCAGAGCACACCATAAAAATAGCTAAACGTAATTTGTCTCACTTAGGAACACGTCCTTTAGGTGAAGTTATTTTTTCTTACCCAAAATTAGAGCGCCTAGAACTCAATATAAGTAATGTTCCACATAGCTTATGGACTCAAGATTTAACCAATAAGGTTAATGTAGAGCAACAAGTTTGGGGAAGACGAACTGTTTACGCGATTCAAAAACAGAAAATGCTGGTGAGTGAGTTTTTTCTGCCTGGGGCTTTAGAGCTCTAGCCCCCCTTACAGTATTTTAGTACTTCTTTTATTCCCCCTCATTCTAAACAATCATTTCCACTTCATAGCCCGTAAATTTACGAATATTTATAACTCCGGTATCAAGCAATAAATACTGCCCCTTTATCCCTTGTAATACACCAGAAACCTCAGGAGTTTTATCAAAATTAAATGATTTTACTTTTAAGGGGTATGTTTCTACCGGGAAGTTAATATCAATTTCAGCTTCATCTGCTAAAAACTCAACTGAGTCTTCACCAAATCGCTGAATAATTTCTGCTATTTGTGATTCACAAAGTGCAACTAACTCATCACGCTTCTGCTTTAAATCCACAGGCTCAACCATATTTTTTAACATACGCTGCCAACTGGTTTTATCACTGACATGTTGAGCAATAGCCACCTCTATTAAACCCGAAATATAGCGTGACTTTACTTTATAGATAGGTAGAGCCTGAATCGCCCCTTGATCTATCCAGCGAATGGGAATTTGTGTACCTCGAGTAATACCCACCTTAACACCTGAAGAATTAGCCAAATAAACATAATGAGACTGAAAGCAAAACTCTTCGCCCCATGTCGGTTCTCTACAAGTCCCCGCTTCATAATGACAAGTTTCAGGCTTCATAATGCACATATCGCACTGCGCCAATGAAATAAAACAAGGGTAACAATAACCCTGACTAAAACTCTTTTTCATTGATCTATCACAATGAATACAAGAAATATTCCCTTTAAAAACTAATTTGATAGACTTTCCTATCAATGGATTCAGGTCAACAAGTTGATCACTTAATGGCAATTGATATTTAACTGGGTTTGCCAGCTCTACTTTCATTTTTCTCAAATTACCTTGCACTGAATACTCCACTTTTATACGCTAAAAAACACATTCTATCATTTGCAATAACAATTAATCTTTTATAAAAAACAGTGGCATAAATCACATTTTTAGAGCATTATTTACTGAAATAATAATAAATCGGAGGGTTTTAATGAATATTGATCTTTTTGCATCTGTCGGTCCTTATTTTGGTATCGCTGGATTAATCATCGCGTATCTCATCTATCGTAGTATTTTATCTCATGACGTTGGCACTGAAAAAATGAGGGATATTTCCGAACTCATTCATGATGGCGCCATGGTTTTTCTAAAAGCCGAATATCAAATTTTATCTGTCTTTGTCGTTATCATTGCTGCTCTGATTTTTTTCTTAATCAGCCATGCAACTGCTTATGCTTTTTTAGGCGGAGCTGCTTGTTCAATGTTTGCAGGTTTCTTTGGTATGAAGGCCGCGACTCGCGCCAATGTTCGTACCTCAGCAGCTGCCAATAAAGAAGGTATGGGTGCAGCTCTTATGGTTGCCTTCGGCGGTGGCTCTGTTATGGGCTTAGCAGTTGCTTCTTTAGGACTGGCTGGTGTTGCTATTGCTTATGCGATGATTGACCCATCTAGCGCAGCAAACTACACAGTACTAAGTGGCTTTGCAATGGGAGCGTCTTCTATCGCATTATTTGCACGTATTGGTGGTGGAATTTATACCAAAGCAGCTGATGTGGGCGCTGATTTAGTAGGTAAAGTAGAAGCTAATATCCCTGAAGATGATCCGCGTAACCCTGCAACCATTGCTGATAATGTAGGTGATAATGTGGGTGATACAGCAGGTATGGGGGCAGATATTTTTGAATCTTATGTTGGTTCAGTTATCGCAACAGTTGCTATTGCTGCTGCTGCAACAAACTTTGTTGATATGTCAATGCAAAGTAACGCTTTATTACTGCCTATCGCTTTAATTATCGTAGGTTTAGTTGCTTCAGTTATCGGCGTATTTTGCATGCGTTTATTGAAAAATATTAACCCTGCTCACGCGCTAGAGGGCGTTACATGGATTTCAGCCTTATTATTTTTAGGTCTTGCTTACCTTGTAATCCAAGCATTTGCTATCCAATTTAATATTAATGGAGAAGTCACCTCTGTTAATGGACCTTTCTATGCATTATTAGGCGGCACCGTTGTTGGAATTTTTATTGGTCGAGTCACTGATTACTACACCTCGAAAGCACCTGTTGAAGCCATTGCTTCTGCATCTAAATTTGGCCCCGCAACAAATATTATTGCAGGTCTAGGTATTGGTATGCGTTCAACTGTTTTCCCTGTTTTAGGTATTTGTGTCGCTATTTTTGTTGCCTATCAATGTGCTGGACTATACGGTATTGGTATTGCTGCTGTTGGCATGCTAGCAACAACAGGTGTCACAATGTCTGTTGATGCTTATGGTCCCATTGCTGATAATGCGGGTGGTATTAGTGAAATGGCAGAATTAGGCCCTGAAACGCGCGCTATTACAGATTCATTGGATGCTATTGGAAATACAACAGCTGCTGTCGGTAAAGGTTTTGCAATTGGCTCAGCGGCATTAACGGCACTTGCTTTATTCTCCGCTTATGCAGCCGCAGCAAATTTAACAAAAATAGATCTACTTGACCCTCTTGTTGTTATCGGTTTATTTATCGGTGGCTGTGTACCCTTCCTTGTTGCAGCGATGACAATGGATTCTGTGGGTAAAGCAGCACAAGATATGGTTGAAGAAGTTCGCCGCCAATTTCGTGATATTCCAGGCTTAATGGAAGGCACAACACCTCCTGATTCCGCTCGTTGCATCGAAATATCAACTAAAGCCTCTTTAAGAGAAATGATTTTACCAGGCTTAGTAACTATTTCTACGCCAGTCTTGGTTGGTTTTCTTCTTAATAAAGAAGCTTTAGGCGGCTTATTAGCAGGCTCTTTAGTTGCGGGTGTATTAATGGCCTTATTTATGGCCAATGCTGGTGGCGCTTGGGATAATGCTAAAAAGTTAATTGAAGGTGGTGCTCATGGTGGTAAAGGAACTGACGTACATAAAGCGGCTGTTTGTGGTGACACCGTTGGTGACCCATTCAAAGACACATCTGGTCCAGCTCTAAACATTGTAGTTAAATTAATGTCTGTTGTCTCACTTGTTATTGCACCATTATTGTAAATTTCTCTATTTAAAGCCAAGGGGCTGTCCAACATATATAGGGACAGCCTCTTAGTGTTTTATATAAAAAGGGGGGGATAAAATAAACAAAGAATTAAGCTTTATTTTATTTTCCATTTCATGAATATCACTCTTCAGACTTTCATTCAAATAATTCCACAAAATTAAAAAACATATCATGCTATAATTTTGCTTCTAACTTACTAAATAGGCTGTGTTTCGTGACCAATAGCACTTCTCGTAAATCAGTAATGACTCTTTTTACCACATCAACTTGCGCACTAAGTCATTGTGCTCGACTGGTCATGTATGAAAAAGGCGTTACAGCAGATATTGAATTCTTTTCCCCGTCAGAACCTCCTGAAGATTTACTAGAACTCAACCCTACAGGTATTTCACCAACATTAATTGAACGTAATCTAGTACTTTATGATTCTCGAATCATAATGGAATATCTAGATGAGCGATTTCCTCACCCTCCACTACATCAGATGGATCCGGTTTCACGAGCTAACTCTCGTATGCTCATCAAACGTATTGACCAAGACTGGTATCAACTTTTAGATGAAATTTTAAATTCAGGGGAGAAAAAATCAGCACGCGCTAAAAAAATGCTAAAAGAAAGTCTAATAGCGGCGACACCTGTTTTTGAGTCTCAACCTTATTTCATGAGCGAAGAATACTCCTTAATTGATTGTGCTATGGCTCCCTTACTCTGGAGGCTTCCTAGCCTAGGTATTGATTTAACTTCATTAAGCCCTGCAATTGCCAACTATGCAAACCGTCTATTTTCTAGAGAAGCATTTAAACTAAGTTTAAGTGAAGAAGAAAAAGAAATGGCACCAGAAAGCAAATGACATCATTAAAACCTTATTTAATCCGTTCAATTTATGAATGGATTATTGACAATCAAATGACACCTCACCTTTTAGTTGATGCGGAAAATACAGAGGCTATTTTGCCGCAAGATTACATTGAGGATGGAAAGATTGTACTCAATCTACGCCCCGAGGCAATTCAAGGGCTTACATTGGGAAATGAGGAGATTCAATTCAATGCCCGATTCTCTGGGGTTGCCATGCATATTGTCACACCAACTTCAGCAATTTTAGCCATTTATGCAAAAGAAAATGGCAAAGGCATGATGTTTGACCCAGAAGAGTACGATGACGAAACGCCTCCACCAGAAGACACAAAACCAACAAGACCTCACCTAAGAGTCGTTAAATAGCATCCTTTAAAAAATCAATTCTAATCTAGATATTTAAAAATTGTAGTTATTTCATTTATCGTTAAAAATAACTACGTTTTCTTCGGCACATATAAAGACGACACATTACCTACTGGTTTTTTCAGCTGATCTGCTGAAACAATTTTTGCTGTTCCTCGTCGCTCAACCTGATCAATCCGTATAATCTCATGCATAGGGACAAATGAGCGCTTAACTCCTTCAAATTCAGCCCTTAATTTGTCTTCACTTGGGTCTAGTACAATGGCACTCTTTTCTCCAAAAATAAAGTCTTCAACAATAACAAACCCATACAAGTCTCCCTGATAAACACTTTTTGCATAGACTTCATACACCTCTTCTTTATTAACAAATACAACTTTATAAATATGTTTTTCTGACATAGCAACTTACATCCAGTTAAAATAGTTGGGTACAACAATACATCCAGTATTGTACCGATTTTTTTACAAACTAACGTATCTCAAAAATAAAAACACTATGTCTTATACAATATATTTATCTGGGGAAATTCATTCTGACTGGCGCAACCAAATCAAGCAGGGTATTGCTGAAAACCAACTTGATATTGAAGTATTAACACCCATTACTAATCATGATAATAGTGACAATGTGGGTGCTAAAATTTTAGGTGAAGAAATAAGTGACTTTTGGAAGGACCATAAAGCAGCCAAAATAAATGCATTACGCACTAATAGCTATATTAGCCGCTCAGATATTGTTGTTATACGGTTTGGTGATAAATATAAACAATGGAATGCTGCTTTTGATGCAGGTATTGCCGCTGGACTGGGCATACCCACCATCACTATGCACAGCCCAGAATTAACTCACCCGCTTAAAGAAGTTGATGCTGCTGCGCTTGCCGTGACAGAAACACCGCAACAAGTGGTAGAAATTTTAAAATATATTACCCAAGCCTAAATATTTAGGTTAAAACCCTACATTAATAGACTTAATCTTTTACCAGCATGCGTCTTAATTGCTCACTTTCAACAATAAGCTCTTGCCTATCATCATTTGTATCACAACGAGCTACAAACATTTCCAAGGAATCTACCATTGCTTGATGCTCATTTTTAAACCCCATCAATGCTTGTGAAATATCCTTATCAATCATGGCCATTGCTGTACCCACTCCAAAATTAAGCCCCTTAAATGCCGCCTTCTCCAGTGAAGGTTGCATTTTTTTTCCAATAAAAAAAGGCAATAACCAACTAATCAAAATCAACAAAGAACTATGCACTGCAAAATTAACGCCTAAAAATGCCTGTTCAGTTACAGCACTATCATAGTATCCTTGAAAAACTTGAAAACCAACAATTCCCATTGCAATCAATGGCAATATAAGCTCCGATATTTTAGCTATTTTCAATATCGCTCTTTGTATAATATTGCCAGGGTCAATCAATGCTTTCCGACAAGCTAATTCAGTTTCTGCCTGAATATGTTTTTCAGCCTTAACTCGACACTCGAGTAACTGCTTTCTTAATGGCATACTAGGAAAACCGTTTTGATCTGCTGTCAAAATTAATTCATCAAGGTAATCATCAAATCGATTTTGAGCCCATTCATCCCATAATTTGACGCTATTCTGCTCTATCACTACAGCTTTTTTAGAATAGATCACCGCCAATTGTTTAACAGGCCATTCAAATCCCTGTATTAGCTGTGACCGGGCAGCTATCCAACGAATCCGCTGAGACTCTGCCAACTCAGAAAAACCTTGCTGCTTCCCTAATAACATAAAACATTGTTGCACTTTTTGTTTTATAGCATCTCTACGTTGCTGCACACCTCGGTTTTCAAGTTGTTCAATTGTATTTTCACTGGCTAACGATGAAATACTTTCTTGTAATTGTGCCAGCTCATCTTCACCTTCAATAGCTTCTAGGTGACTAATGGTTTTATAGATAATAGGATCATTAAACCCCGCTTTAGATAATTGTTGTTTAAAATCATCAAACTGCGATGAATCACCCCGATCCCATTGATTCATAACAAACAACCAGGCATGACTTGCACCTTCTGCCAATAACAACTGCCATGCTTTGTTATCTCTATATCTCTCAGGGCTCACAACATAAATAAGCACATCAACATAAGGCAGCCATTGCATAACAATATCTTTGTTTTTTTCTTCTGTACTATCAAAATCAGGCATATCTACCCAGACAACTTGCTGATTAATACTATCCGCATGCTGTGAAAGCTGTATATTTTGTAAAGGAAATTTATCTTCCAGTTGCTTTAATGAAAGCTGCTGATGGTGATATAAAGTAACCTCCATAGAAGTAGGCCGCTCTACACCCGTCCGCGCAATAGCCTGTCCTGATAGCTTATTTAATAAAGAACTCTTACCAACCCCCGTCCCTCCCATAAAGGCAACAACCAAAGGCCTATCATTATTAGAAAACAACTCATTTGCTGAACTGTCTGGCTCAACAATCAAAGACAATGCTTGTTGTTGATTAATCCATCCCCCTTTAACTGAAGCATGAGCCCATGCCTCAACATCTACAAGTAACTTAGAGTAATCGTATGCCATATTTTTTCTCATTACGCTGTTGCTCGGCTTTTTTTAACTGCTCAACTGAAATATTAAAACGACTATTATCTGAAATTTGTTCAGGTAAATGATATAAGGTCTGCTGCAGAGCTTTTATAAACACATCCTTTTTAACAGTGGCTAATTGGTGCTGCTTTAACTCCGCCTCCACATTTCCCATATACCCACCTATTGCACTTTCTGCTAAGAGTGAAGTCATGGATAACATAGCAGGCGTAATCACTAAATCATGCACCCCAATCCCACCCGTTTGTATCATTAAAGCCATAGCAGCAGCATCAGTTGTCACCCTTGTTGCTCTTAAACTATTTAAAACAAGAGGTTGCTCTGACAATTTATTATAAAGTCTGTTTGCAGTAGCATCCACATCTTGCTGAAATGATACGCAATAGCCATTAACAATATTTTGATAATCACTTAACAATTCATTTTTCTGCTGTCTCAACAAACAATAGCTATCTTTCCACCATTTACCTTGCTTTGTATCAGAATCAATTTTTTCTAACAATTGATCAGATAAAGAAATAAGTAAATGTTCTCCAATCTGATTTAACAGTGCTTGTTCCTGATTTTTTGGTAATGATTTTGTCTTGCTTAACCCCATCATTTTTCTAACGGGCCAAGTCAATATACGTCTAGTCTTGGTCAAAACTCTTGATATACCAGGGATTTCTAATAAGTTAAGTAACTCAACCAATGCACTTTGAAAGGTATCATAGTAATGAGGATGGTTCAGGTAATCTCTTTGATAATCTTGCAGTGCTTGTTCAATATTTTGATCAACTAACGACTGCCATAATATTAAAGCCTCATGCTCTGCTACTACGGGTTCCAACCAATGATGCCAATACTTATTCAGTAAATTATGTAGATACTCATTATGCTTATCTTGTGACACTGTTTTTTGTAATTGAAATAGCCTATGTTTTTCTGAATCAGGCCAAACAGGTTTTGTAGTTTGTTTTTGAAAATGCAAAGGAATCACATCAGGGAAAATATCTTCCCTTGCTTGAAGCCACTTTTGTCGTAAAGAATTTATAATTAACTCTTCCGTTCCTTCAGATAGCTTATTAATACAAATCAGAGTTGTTTGATGGAAAGACTCAATCATTGACATCATTTCCCATACGGATTGATCTGCATATTTTTCTTTACTAACAACCAATATAACAATATCAGCTAAAGCAATCGTCCGAATAACGCCTTCTTTATAATCTTTAGAGTCTATCGAATCAAAATCAGGTGTATCCCAAAAAACACAACGCGGTAATAACGAACTCTCATTTTCAGCCTCAACCAGAGAATAACAATCATATCTCGCACCATTGAGTTCAGCTAAACTTAATTGCTGAAACCTCCCAAAATAATTTTGTAAACTTGAACACTCTTGTAAGTTAACTTGATGACAAAACCCTTGAGGATGTACCGTATAACCTGCCAAAGGACTCACACCTGCCAATTGACTATTGAGGAGTAAATTAGTAACAGAACTCTTTCCTGCTTGAGTTGGCCCAATAATAGCAATTTGTAGAGGCATTTCAGGAGAAGCATCTAACCCTTGGCCTTTTCTAATAAAAGCCTCTGCAAAAACAAGCTGCTCTATTCGTTGTTGAAAGATAACAATTTGGGGATCATTTTCTTTTAAATTAGCAATAATAAGCTGATAGCGCTGATTTAATAATTGGATAAATTCCAGCATAAAAGGTGAGCTTAGGTTTATAATAACTGAGTATTTTACTTTGTTTAAATGTATCTTGGAAAATAATCTGATTCAATCACTTATGATACTTTGAGATACATAGTTTTAATAGCCTGGATTCACTATAATATAATTTTTTCAGGTTTTATTTATTTTACATAATAAGTATTTATTAATATACTTATTCACGCACCACTGAGGTTTATATTATATGAGGATTTTATCAACAGCTCTTGTTTTCATCATCTGCTTTAGCTTGATAGGCTGTACAAGCGGAAATCAAATTAATGCCCGAAGTTTAAAAACAGCCAACCGCTCTGTTAACCGAATTAAAAATCGCTTACCAGAAGAGCTACGTATTGAATTTGAAGTCTCTTATTGGACATTACATGACTCAATAAAAGATAAAAATAACTTTCTTGACACCGTTGATGGAAAAACACCCGAAGAAATTATTGAACTAGGAAAAGACGTTTTTCAAAATCGTAAAAACGCAGGCTTTCAAGACTATCTGCAGTATAGCAGTTGGGATCAAATGATCACAAAATTTACACAAGAAAGAATTGAGCAAGGCAGAAACACTAAATCAACACCCTCCCGGCACAATGGTAGTGTTTTATACAGCCTGTAACCCTTCTCTATTGAATAGGGTTGAAGCTCTAGCTACAGAAGACCTAAAACTATTAATTGTTCCATAAGCAGGCAAACTAGCGTCTTCTCCCTAGCAGGGAGAAGGTTGGGGTGAGCCTATATCATATATGCACAAGATAGAGCAACGCACTAGGGCAGGAAGCCCGTAGGTAGAATAATGCAGGAGCAATTATCGAGGAACAGTTGCCCAGGGTGAAATAGAATACCAGATCTTTTGGAACGATTAATTCAAGCCTCTATAAACATGACAGCACTTTACTTGCATACTACCTCCCTAAATAAGCACCCTCGCCTTTCTATTACTCCCCCTCCTTATCAGCATAAAACTCATACAGCAATATTCTGGTATAACAAGTCAAAAATATTAACCCCCTCTAAAGTAGACTAAAATTTCATTTTTTATACCTACCTTTATATTCCTCTTACCTCAAAAAAACCAAAAAAACCAAAAAAACCAAAAAAACCAAAAAAAAAGGATGATCTAAAAAGATCACCCTTTCTTAATTAAATCTACTTGATACCTTACTCAGCAATATTAAGCACTATATCTGCATTATCTTGGAGACTATTTAATGCTGCATTAAAATCAGCCTGACCAAATGCTGTAGCCAAATTATTTTCAGCTAATTCCATTTTAGCCTTATCGCTCTCCGTCATGATTCCTTCGGTTACAGAAAGCAAACTAATCACAGTTTGAGAACCTGACCTATCTTCAACTAAAACAACAATAGGCTTACCGTCGACCGGTTTTGCAGCCTTAAATATCGCCTGACTAACCTGCCACGGTAAATCACCATTTGATCGTGTTATAGCAGATAATTCCTGAAGCTTTAAATTATATTTTCTTGCTTGATCAGCTAAGCTTTCACCTTTTATGACCGCTGCTTTAATAGCCTCAGCTTTTTCTATCGCTTTGCTTCTAGCATTTTTATTTAAAAGCTTTGCAACAAGAAGAGGTTTTATACTTTTTAAAGGTTTTGTTTCGGCTGGCTGATGTTCAACCATCCTCAAAACAACTAATCTATCATCACCTAACTCAATTGCTGGACTATTTTCACCTTTTAGAACATCTTCAGAAAATGCAACATCAATAACAGCCTTCTGACTTGTAACTGATCCTTTATTATCGTTACTTGAAAGTGGAGAATTTGCTGGAAATAACCCCGTTTTGTTTATCTTCACACCTAAGGCATCTGAAACTTCTTGTAAGCTATCAGGGTTTTCAAAACTTACTTCAGTTAATGTCTCACCTAGCTCATAAAAAGTGGTTTCCGCACTCACCCTTTGATAAGCAGTCGTTAATTCATTTTTAACTTCATCAAAAGATTTTACTTCACCTGGCATAAGCTCAGTCACTTTAATTAAATGATAACCAAATGCTGACTTAACAGGTTCAGAAACTTGGTTTAATTGTAATGAGCTCGCCGCATCTTCAAAAGCTTTTTCCATAACACCAAGATTAAAAAGACCTAAATCTCCTCCTTTAGTCGCAGTAATTTTATCATCAGAAACCTCCGCAGCTAAGACTGAAAACTCTTTTTCTTGTAATTGCTTTTTAGCATTTAAAGCACGCTCCAACTGAACATCATCACTACCTGAATCTTTAGTAAAAGCAAACAAGATATGACTAATTTTTCTACGCTCCTTAGTTGTATAAAGATCCTTTTGTTCATCATAATATGTCTGCAGTTGTTCTGCTGATGGCTCTACTTGCTTTGCTAATGCATCTAACGACAATTCAACATATTCAATAGCTACTTTCTCAACAGTTAAAAATTCTGTTTGATTATTCTGATAATATTCTGCTATTTCAAGCTCTGTTGGCTGAACTGTAGGCTTATCTAAGGCAACAGCTAAAACTTCAACATCACGCTTCTGGTTTTGTATTTTAAAAAAACTTTCTATATCTTTTTCTGTAGAAAAACTACTGCCCACCACGCTACGCTGAAACTGCTCCATTACAAGTGCTTTTTTAATCTTCTCTACAAATGCTGCTGGCGACATTCTTTGTGAAGCAAGCATTGATTTATACTGCTTATTATTAAATTTTCCATCTGTTTGAAAATACTCCAAACCTCTAATAAAGTCTCTTGCTGCTTGATCTGTTACAACTAAGCCCTCACCTTCGACATACTGCAATAAGACTTCGTCCTTAATCAATTTATCAAGTGCTTGTGCCTTAACTTCTTTCTCATCAAAATTAACACCTTGTAAATTTTGACTAAATTGAGAGTAAGCTCTATTTAAATCTTGTTGAAAAAATTCTTTATCACCCACTTTTACAATAGCAGCCTCACTTCCTCCGCCAATATAATTTTGAATACCCCACAAAGCAAAAGGTACACAGATTAATAGTAAAATAATCCAGGCAAAAACACCTTGTGATTTTTCTCTAATCTTTAACAGCATAGATAGTCCTTAAAACAAATTTGAAATGATTAATTAAGTAAAAAAATAGGCGAAAGAGCTAAAACTAATAACAATACTATAAAGTAAGTTTAATAAGTATTTTTCAAGCAAAAAAAAAGCCCCAAACCAAAAGGTTCGGGGCTTTCATATTTGGCGGAGCGGACGGGACTCGAACCCGCGACCCCCGGCGTGACAGGCCGGTATTCTAACCAACTGAACTACCGCTCCAAAGTCTGGTGGGTGCTGAGGGGATCGAACCCCCGACCCTCGCCTTGTAAGGGCGATGCTCTCCCAGCTGAGCTAAGCACCCGACTAAAGAAGCCTAGTTTACAGCATCTTTTAAAGTTTTACCAGCTTTAAATGAAGGTATTTTTGCAGCTTTAATTGTAATCTCTGCTCCAGTTTGAGGATTACGTCCTTTGCGCTCAGCTCTTTCTTTTACTGAAAAAGTACCAAACCCAACTAAAGCAACTGAATCGCCACTAGTTAATGCATCTGTTACTGCACCTAAAAAGCCATCTAAAGCACGACCAGCATCTGCTTTTGTTAATTCTGATTTATCAGCAATTGCGTCAATAAGTTCCGATTTATTCATTATTCCCCCTTAGGAAGTAAAGTGATGATATTGATTAATACGCTCCGTGCGTGCGATCACAATGACGAAGCAAAAATAAAACTAGTTACTCTTTTAAGCCTAGCTTGTATAGAAAAAAAAACAAGCCTTTAAAACAGCGTTATTTATATCAACTGTAACGAGCAAGTGTCAAGCTAAAACAGCCAGACACCCCGATATTTATAGTTATTTTGTTATACATCAAAAATATATTCAAATTATCCCTAATGGGCAATTATCTTATTCTCTTTGATTTTTTCAGCTGTTTTTGAATCTACCGTTTTTTTCTCTTCTTCCTTACCTGGTGTAGGCATATATTGCAGCGCATGCTCTAACACCTCATCAACCCAATGCACAGGCTTGATATCTAGGTTCTGTTTAATATTTTCAGGAATTTCTGCTAAATCCTTTTCATTTTGAGAAGGTATTAATACTGTTGTAATGCCACCTCTATGAGCTGCCAGCAACTTCTCTTTAAGACCACCAATTGGTAAGACCTCACCTCTTAAGGTTATTTCTCCCGTCATCGCAACATTTGCGCGCACAGGAATTTTTGTTAATGCAGAGATAATAGCCGTACACATTCCGATACCAGCGCTTGGTCCATCTTTAGGCGTGGCTCCTTCAGGCACATGGATATGAATATCATTCTTGCTAAACATATCATTATCTATCCCTAGCACTTGAGCTCGGCTTCTTACCACTGTGACAGCAGCCTCTATAGACTCCTTCATCACATCACCCAACTTACCCGTAGCCGACTGCTTTCCCTTCCCAGGCATTACTGCCGTCTCAATTGTAAGCAATTCCCCACCAACCTCGGTCCAAGCCAAACCTGTAACCTGACCAACTTGATCTTGCTCTTCAGCCAAACCATAACTAAAACGTTTAACCCCCAAATATTCTTCTAAATTATCCTCAGAAACGGATACTTTTGTTTTACTTGGTTTTAACAATAAACCTTTAACAACTTTACGACAAATTTTCGAAATTTCACGCTCTAAACCACGAACGCCAGCTTCTCGCGTATAAAACCGGATAATGCCTTTTATCGCAGATTCTGCAATTTCAATCTCAGAAACCTTTAAACCATTATTTTCTAACTGCTTTGTAAGCAAAAACCGAGAGGCTATATTAATTTTTTCATCTTCAGTATAGCCTGGCAGTCTAATAACTTCCATTCTATCTAGCAAAGCCGATGGAATATTCATGGTATTCGCAGTTGCCACAAACATAACATCTGACAAATCAAAATCAACTTCTAAATAATGATCTGCAAAAGTATGATTTTGCTCTGGGTCTAACACCTCAAGTAAAGCAGATGCCGGGTCACCTCGAAAATCTGCTGCCATTTTGTCAATTTCATCCAATAAAAACATTGGATTTCTAGTTTTTATTTTAGATAAATTCTGTAGTATTTTACCTGGCATTGAACCTATATAGGTGCGCCTATGCCCTCTAATTTCAGCTTCATCCCTTACACCGCCCAAAGCCATACGTACATATTTGCGATTAGTTGCTCTTGCTATAGATCGCCCCAAAGAAGTCTTACCAACACCTGGAGGCCCCACTAAACACAAAATAGGCCCTTTTAACTTTTTAACCCGTTGCGTAACAGCTAAATACTCAAGAATTCTTTCT
>ENA-ORXI01000738-ORXI01000738.1-sediment-metagenome-genome-assembly--contig:-NODE-738-length-27284-cov-8.740545_pt1 | contig 27284 bp, 30 predicted proteins | sample MGYA00237861_ERZ511468 | MGnify/ENA primary metagenome ERZ511468 (study PRJEB26299, sample SAMN06266213) | sediment metagenome | isolation source: Hudson Canyon methane seep mesocosm | place: USA:Hudson...
TTTTTAGTATTAGATGAAAAGATGTATAACTCAACGTATATACAACTTTATGTATTAGAAAATTATGACAAAGATTTATTTGAACCAGTTATTCTAACACCATTAGCAAAGGTATATAAACTAAAAATTTAAAACTATGTAAGATAGACAAATTATATGTCTATCTATATTTTTATCTATTGTTTTGTAAAAATTCGCAATATTCTTTTGCATGATAAGTGATAATAATACCAGCTCCTGCTCTTTTAAAACTAATTAATGTTTCAACCATTACTCTTTCATAATCAATAAGACCTTGGATACCTGCATTTTTTAACATAGCGTACTCTCCACTAACATTATAAACTGCAAGTGGTAGGTTTGTATTATTTCTGATATCTCTTACAACATCTAAGTATGGAAGTGCTGGTTTAACCATAAGGATATCTGCACCTTGTTTTTCATCCTCTAAAGACTCTTCAATAGCTTCAAGTCTATTTGCAGGATCCATTTGATACATATTTCTATTACCATGACTTGGTGTTGATTCTGCAACATCTCTAAATGGTCCGTAGTATCCACTTGAGAATTTTGTACTATAAGCCATAATTGGCATATTTTCATAGCCATTTTCATCTAGCGCAGTTCTGAGCGTCTCAATGATACCATCCATCATTCCACTTGGTGCAATCATATCTGCACCAGCTTTTGCATGAACAAGTGCTTGTTTTGCTGAAAGTTCAAGAGTAGCATCATTGTCTACAGTTTCTTTATCACTTAAAATTCCACAATGTCCATGGTCTGTGTATTCACAAAAACAAAGATCAGTTACTACAAACATATCTGGGAATTCTTTTTTAATTGCTCTAATTGTTCTACTAATAATACTATCTTCACAAAGACATTCACTACCAACACTATCTTTAACATCAGGAATAGCAAATAAAATAATACTGTTTAATCCAATTGTTCGAATATACTTACACTCTTCTAAAATAACATCAATTGACATTTGGAAAACACCAGGCATAGATGATACTTCATCTTTGATATTTTCCCCTTCTCTTACAAATAGAGGATAGATAAGATCAGTAGGGTTTACCTGTGTTTCTCTTGTCAAGTCTCTTAAAGTTTCATTAATTCTTAATCTTCTAAATCTTTTAAACATTTTATTTACCTTTTTTGGATATTATTGCCCTAATATTAACGAAATAGGGATTAAATATTTATGAATATAGAAGTTTCAAATGTTGCAAAGTTACCTACAAAACATGGTGATTTTTTAATACAATCTTTTAAAGAACAAAAAGAGAGTGGGGCTAAAGAACATTTAGTTATTTTTACAAAAAATCTAGAAGAGGTACCAACAGTTAGAATTCATAGCGAATGTTTAACTGGGGATGCAATTGGAAGTATTAAATGTGACTGTCAAGCACAACTAAATTATGCACTTGATTTTATAAATGACAACTTAGGTATGGTTATCTATCTTAGACAAGAAGGTAGGGATATTGGTCTTTTAAATAAGGTCAATGCTTACTCTTTACAAGATACAGGTCTAGATACTGTTGAAGCAAATCATCAATTAGGTTTTGCTTCAGATCAACGAACATATGAAATTGTAGATTTTATTTTTGATTACTACAAAATTGAAAAAATTAAATTAATGACAAATAACCCTGCAAAATTAAATGGAATTAAGGCTGAAATAGTTGAACAAGTTCCTGTTCAAGTAGGACTTACAGAAGAAAATAGCAACTATTTAAAAATAAAAAAAGAGAAAATGGATCATATATTATAATGTTAAAAGAAAAATTAGAAGAATTAAATTTATCATTTGATGAAGTATTTTATGAAAGATGTGATAAATATATTGCACTTTTGCAACAATGGGGTAAAATTCATAATTTAACAGCATCATTAAAAACGGAAGAGATTGAAAATAATATTATCGATAGTGTATATCCTTTAAAATTTTTAAATGAATTTTCTTCATTGGCTGATGTTGGAACTGGTGCTGGGTATCCTGGTATGTTATTAGCTATTGCAAAACCAAATGCTAGAGTTGTACTTGTTGAACCTCGTGCTAAAAGAGTTGCTTTTTTAAATTTTGTAAAAGCTGCTTTAAAACTTCAAAATGTTTATATTGAACAAAAAAGAATAGAAGATTTACAAGACGATGCATTTGATATTATTACTAGTCGAGCTGTAACTAATACTACACTTCTTTTAGAATTGACATCACACTTAAAAGATAAAAAAACTGAATACCTTTTTTATAAAGGTAGTTTATGTGAAGAAGAGATAAAAGATGCAAATGTTAAAAATGCGCAAGTATTTAAAGTAGGTGAGCATCGAAATTATTTATATATGAATAATGAGGAAATATAAATGGTAGTAAAACTTTTAATTTTAGGTGTTGTTCTTTTTGGTGTGTATCTAATATTTTTCAAAAAAAATAGAGAAAAAGATATTAGTAATCAAAAGAAAAAAAATGAAGAGATTACAGATACTATGGTTGAGTGTCCTAAATGTGGTACATATACATCTAAAGATGATGCCATATTAAGTAATGGTAAATATTTCTGCTCAAAAGAGTGTTTATAATGATTTTAATTGGTGATAAAAATATAGTTTGCGAGAATATAAACAAAATTAATTCTATAGCTGATATATCATCTACCTTACCTAATACTACCGTTTTATATGAATTTGATTTTGAAATATTAAGATATGCACAGGAAAATAATTTAGATTCTGCTATTATAGTTAAAGATTTAAAAGAGGTTATTTATGCTTCTACTTTTACAGTGAAATATATAATAGTAGAAAAAAATATAGCCAAACATGCTCAAGATATAGTAAATAACTATATGCTTGATAGTAAAATATTAATTGTTATCTCTTCAGATGATGAGATAGTTGAAAATGCACTTGATGAGATAGATGGTGTTATATATAAAAGTGTGGTGGAAAATGGAAACTAACGAACTTTATGAAATAGAAGATTCATCAAATACGCTTAAAATGAGTATTTTAATGACTCCAGAAAAAGCTAATTTTTCTGGTAATATTCATGGTGGTGCTATATTAAAACATCTTGATGAAATTGCATATGCTTGTGCTTCAAGGTATTGTGGACATTATGTAGTAACCCTTTCTGTGGACAAGGTTCTTTTTAAACATCCTGTACATGTAGGAGAATTGGTTACTTTTTTTGCATCGGTTAACTATACTGGAGAAACTTCTATGGAAGTTGGTATTAAAGTGATTTCAGAAGATGTTATAAAACGTACTGTAAATCATACAAACACATGTTTTTTTACTATGGTTGCTTTAGGTGACGATGGTAAACCAACAACAGTACCACAATTAGATCCAAAAGACCCAATCCATGTAAAAAGATATGAAAAAGCTAAATTAAGAAGAGAATTAAGAATCCAAAATAAAATCTAATTAGTTAGATTTAAAAATATATCCAGTATCGATAATAGTTTCTATATATTTGTTATCGAGTATTTTTCTTATTCTTCTTGTCAAACTTCTAATTGATTCTGAAGTTACATAACCTCCCTCCCAAACACTATTTTCTATCTCTTGATAGGTAACGACTTTATTTATTCTATTCATAAATAGATTGAATAATAATCTCTCTTTTTTAGTAAGCCGTATTTCATTATCATCTAAAATTATTGTTGATGATTGAAAGTTAAAATACGAATTTTCATCAAATTGAATCAATTCCGTTTTTATATCACATAGTTGTTCTATTTTGATCTCTAATTCATCAATAAAAAAAGGTTTTTTTATGTAATCATTACATCCAAAATCATATGATTTTTTAATTAAATCAAGCTCTACTGATGCTGATATAATAATAACAGGCACCTCTTGATAATACTCTCTAATCCTTTTTAATATTTTTATTCCATCTATATTAGGAACATTTATATCTAATAGAAAACATGAATAATTATTTTCAATAGCATCATAAGCATTTTGTCCATCTATAAAAGAATCTATTGTATACCCTTTCATCTCAAGGCGTTTTTTGATTGTTGTATTTAGTTTGGTATTATCTTCAAGAAGTAGTATTTTCATTTGTATCTCCTATGTTATGAGGTATTGTGAGGGTGAATACTACTGTATCATTTTTATTTTCTACTTTTATTGTTCCATCCATTTTATCTTCTATGATTACTTTAGCCATATAAAGTCCAAAACCTGTGCCATCTTTTTTTGTTGTAAAATATGGATCAAAAATATTTAAAATAATATTATCCTCGATATTCCCTCCATTATCTATTATTTGAATAATATTATTGTGTTTGCTAGAGTCAATAAGAATAGTGATTTTAAATCGTTTTTTATCATCTTGTTCTATTTCGGTGATTTTATTTTTTGCATTATTTATAATGTTTAGTAAAACTTGTTTAAATTCATTTTCATAGCCATATATATTTTGTTCTCTAGTATCGTTTTTATAAATTATTTCTGTATCAATATTAGAGTAAAAAATCTGCTTTCCAATAATATCAAATATCTCATCAAAAGATTGTTTAACTGGAAATAGCACTTTTTTTGTAGAAGGTTTTAAAAAATTTCTAAAATCAGATAATGTTTTTGACATATATTTTATTTGTATCATCGAATCTTTTACAAAAGTATTGATATCTAACTTTTCAAGTTCATCAAGTAAATAAGAGGTTTCTACCTCTTGTACCTGTGCTGAGAGTTCCACTAATGGTTCATTCCATTGATGAGCAATAGCAGCTACCATATCTCCCATTTCGGCTAGTTTACCTTGCTGAATAAGAAATTGTTTTTGTTGTAGTCGTTCTGTTATATCATCCATAATACAAACAATACCACCAATAGTTTGATCAGAATTTAAATAAACTGCTTTATTTAAAATAATATGTTTCATAGTAGAGTTTGGAAAATGCAGTGTTAATTCAGAATGATCTCTGCCAAAAGTTTGTAAGAGTTCTTTATCTATATTTTCATTATGAATTGCTATGCTTTTAGGGTATATATCATGTGCTGTTTTACCAATGATACTTTTCTGATTTGTATTAAATAGTTCTGCAAAAGCTTGATTACATCCTAAAATTTTACCATCTTTATTTTTATAATAGATTGCATTTGGAATCGTATTTAATAAAACTTTATCAAACTTAATTCTATTTTGTAGATCTTTTTGTAATACTTTTCTTTGCTGAATATTTGCTCTCATAGTTAAAACAAGAGCAGAAAGAATAAGTATAGAAATAATTGATAATAAAACAAACTCTGTATACTCTTCATAAATACTTTTTGGTTTATTTATAATTGTATAGTTTTTTAATAATGGTTCTAATTTTATATTATACTTCTTTATTTCATCATAATTAAATATAAATTTATTTGGTGATTTTGTTACAATAGGAATATCTTGGATCAATTTATTATTTTTCAAGATATCTATCGCCATTTTAGAGATTGTTTCACCTTGTGCAGATGCAGAGGTTAATAAACCACCTACTAAACCGTAATTTAAATAAAAATCCCATACCCCGTATATTGGGACACTTGCTTTTGCTTTTATTTTTTTGAATCCTTTTTTATAGGTAAAATATTGCCCTTGTTTATCTTTTGAGAACAGTAGAAATAAGATTATAGAATTTTTGTCTAAAGAAGATACTTTTTTTTCTATCTCTTTGATATGCATATTATCTATATACTCAATTTCAATTTTTGATTTATATTTTTGGATTATAGGTTGAAGGTCTTTTTTTAATGCTATTCCAGTTTTCGAAGTATCATTTAAAATAATCAGCTTCTCTGTTTTTGGGTGCAGTTTTGTTATTAGCTCAAAGTTTTTTTCTAAATCTACACCTTCTAAAATCCCTGTCATGTTTTTTTGCAAATCTTGTTTATAAAAAGAGTCACTATCAAAGTTATTGATACCACAAAATAAGATAGGAAGGTTTTTAAATAATGTATTTTTGTATTCAATCGCAAAATCAAATGCGTTGTTATCAGATACAATGATTAAATCAAAATCTCTTTTACTAAACTTTTCTTCATAAAGCGAGGCTAATTTATTTATATATGTTTTTGTTGTAATTCTTTTAGTATCCATATAAACTGTAGTGAGTTCTATATCTTGATATGGAAAGAGTGTATCTTCAATGCTTTTTGATATACCATCACTCCATGCATATCCTTTATGGTATGAATGAAGTAACAGTACCTCTTTAGCAAATAAAGAGGAGTTGGTAAGTAATATAATAAATAGCAGTAATCTCATAATACTCTTTTACGAATTGTTTTATTTATTATATCAGAATTTTAGTCTATAAAAATAACATATCCAGATTTTGGACCATGTGCTCCTATAACTAAAGACTGTTCTATATCTGCTGTTTTAGAAGGACCAGAAACGAATACTCCATAACCAGAATCCTCAAAAGATATTTGTCTATAAGCTTCATGCATATTGTTTAAAATATCTGATTTTTTAACAACGATAACAATGTTTTGAGCAATAAAATATAAAGATCTGTGTCTATTATCATTATTTTTTAGCCAAACTGCTCCATTTTCAGCAACAGCAAATTGACCTTTTACAATAGCCAAATCTATATCTTTTAAGTTATGAGCATCTTCTTCATCATTTGCTATAAAATTACCAAGTTTGGATTCGGCCACATTTGATACAATTATTTTTTCTTCATTATATAACGAACGAATTACAACATCGAGTTCTTCTTTTGTAGTAGATATAGCATCTCCTCCAACAGTTTGTATAGTTTGTGCAAACTGTTCAAATTTATCCTCATATGTGATTCCAAAGTTATCGTATTCAGGTAAGTCTGCTTTTGGAACAATATTATTTTTTTTAATTTTCCCTAGTATTAAATCTCTACTTGTCATCTTTATCCCTTTCATCTTTTTTCATTTTAGTATATAACTCTTTAAATGAGTGTTCTGGAAACTCTGGAAGATCTCGTGTTTTTCCCCATACATTAAATTTATTATAAATTAAAGATTTTGGTAGTTTTGGAACAATTTTTCGCGCCATAAATCCAGCAAAATCAAGAAGTTTTGGTCTATTAAAAACATACGTCATAACTTTCATAGATAACATTTTTGATTTAGGTAAATATCCCGCCTCAGCTAAATCTTGTCTATGATTATATAATTGTGAATCCAAATCAATTTTAGCAGGACATACATTTGTACAAGACCCACATAAAGTACACGCAAATGGTAATGAATTGTGTTTTTCAGGTTCTTTAAAAGCTGCTATTGTAGAACCAATAGGTCCAGGAATAACGTGCTCATATGAGTGACCTCCTGATCTTCTATAAATAGGACAAGTATTCATACATGCACCACACCTGATACAATTTAATGCTTGTCTATATTTTTCATTTGCTAAAAATTCTGCTCTTTTATTATCTACAATAATAATATGCATCTCTCCACCTTCAATTGGTTGGTGAAAGTGTGATGTATAAGATGTTATTGCTTGACCCGTTGCACTACGCGCAAGAAGTCTAGTAAATACACTTAAATCTTTAAGTCGAGGAATAATTTTTTCCATACCCATTGAAGCAATATGAAGTTTAGGAAGTGATGCACCCATATCGGCATTACCTTCATTTGTACATACTACAACTCCACCAGTTTCTGCAATAGCAAAATTAACTCCAGTAAGTCCAGCTTCTGCAGTTAAAAAATCTTCTCTCAAACTTGCTCTGGCAGCACGAGTCAGGTAAGTAGGATCATCATTTCCTTTTTCTGTTCCTAAATGTTCATGGAAAGTATCAGATACATCCATTTTAGTAAGATGAATAGCTGGCAATACAATGTGAGAAGGTGGTTCATTTCGTAACTGAACAATTCGCTCCCCTAGGTCTGTATCAATAACTTCAATACCTCTTTGTTCTAAATAAGGATTTAAATGACACTCTTCAGTTAACATTGATTTTGATTTTACTAGCTTTTTTACTTTTTTAGCTTTTAAAAGCTTGTGTACGATTTCATTATGTTCAACTGCATCTTTTGCCCAGTGTACAGTGATACCTTTTGCAGTAGCATTTCTTTCAAACTCTTCTAGATAAAAATCAAGTTTATTCATAGTGTGAGTTTTAATAGTACTAGCATAGTCTCTTAATTGTTCCCATTCAGGAATACCATGAGCCGCTTTATCTCTTTTTTCTCTTACGAACCATAAGGCTTTGTCATGCCAGTGCATTCTTTCGTCATTTGCAACATACTTGGTTGCATTTTCTGGATGGCTTGCCATTAGTTATCCTTTCCTAGAAGTATTTGAGCAATATGTAAAACTTGTAACTTTGTACCCTCTCTACTAATCAGTCCATTTAAATGCATAAGGCATGACATATCAGCACCAGTCATAACTTCTACATTTGAATTTATATGATCATTGATTCTATCTCTTCCCATAGCAGTAGATATAGCATCTTCAGTCACACAAAATGTTCCACCAAAACCACAACATTCATCACGTCTGTTTAGTTCTACTAACTCTATATTAGGTACTAATGATAAAACATTTTCTAATTTTGAATTATATGGAACGTTCAGTTCAGTAGGTGATCCTAATCCTAGTGCCCTGTGACCATGACATGAATTATGTAATCCTACTCTATGAGGGAAAGATATATTTGAAAAATCTAAGTTTTCAGGTTTTATAATATCATGTAAAAATTCTGTTATTTCATAAATAGATGTTTTTACTTTATTATAATCTTTGTCATCTTCTTCAAAAAATGGTGCATAATGTTCTTTAACCATAGTTACACAAGAACCAGATGGTGCAACAATATAATCATATTTTTTAAAATTGTTTACAAAAGTAATTGCTAGGGACGTTACGTCCTTAGAACAGCCAGAATTTGCCATTGGTTGACCACAACATGTTTGGTTTGTTGGGTACTCAACATCAAAATTTAAATTAGTTAACAACTTATAAGTTGCCATTGAAGCTTCAGGGTAAAGTTCGTTCATGAAGCATGGGATAAATAGACCTATTTTCATTTGTACTCCTTTTTATATTATTAATTGTATAAAAGGCATGTGAGATTGGTGTGACATTTTTGTCATATTAGTATTTTAGTTTTATGTAAAAATAAAGAATACCATTAATATGGTATCTTTATATAGATTTTAATACTTCAGAAAGGTTACTAGATAATGCATTTAAACTTTTAGAAGCCTCTAATGTATTATCTGCTTCTATTCCACTTTCATTAGCATTTTTTGCAACATTTTGAATAGTTTCTGCAATGTTGTTAATACCAATTTGTGAATCATTCATAATTGAAGATACGTTATTAGATATTGTATCTTGCTCATTTACAGCTGTTACTATATCTGTAGAGATATGTGACATATCTTCAATTGTGTTATCGATACTTGTAATTGATTTTTGTGAATCTTTTACTAAGTTTTGTATTAATACAATGGCTTCAGTAATCTCTTTTGCCGCTTCATCACTTCTTGAAGCAAGGTTTCGTACTTCTTGTGCAACAACAGCAAATCCCTTTCCAGCTTCACCAGCAGTAGCAGCTTCAACAGCAGCATTTAGTGATAAAATGTTTGTTTGAAAAGCAATTTGTGTAATTACACTTACTGTGTCTCCAATTTTATTTGATTCCTCACTTAGTCTACTCATAGAAGCAGTTGTTTCTTTTGATTTATGTTGTGCTTGCTGAGCAATTTCACTAGCTTTTTTTGCAGACTTAGTAATATCATTAACTGAGTTCATCATTATTGAAAGTTTTTCAGAAATATTTTTACTACCTTGTGAAACTTCTTCAATAGATACGGATGCTTCTTCTGACTCAGCAGTAGTTTGAGCTGCACTATTTGATAATGATTCTGCCATTGCATATAAATTTTTTGCTGAAGTAATCAATTCTTTAGAAGTATTTTCAATAGTAAACGCTATCTTTTTCTTTGCTGTTATATCTTGTGCATATTTTACAACCTTATATGGATTGCCATCAATATCCATAATTGGATTATATGATGCCTGAATCCAAACCTCTTTCCCATTATTTCCAATTCGTAAGTATTCCCCAGAGTCAAATGTTCCAGTATTTAGTTTTTGCCAAAATTGTTTATACTCATTAGAATTTTTATAACTTTCTTCACAAAACATACTATGCTTTTTACCAATAATATCACTTATTCTATAACCTAAGGTGTTTAAAAAGTTTTCGTTCGCCTTTAAGATTGTCCCTGACATGTCAAATTCAATTACAGCATTAGATTTTTCAATTGCCATCAATTGACCTTCAAAATCTGAAGTTTGTAGTTTTCTTGCAGTAATATCCTGTGCAAATTTAATAACTCGTGTTACCTTCCCTTTAGAATTTTTAATTGGGGTATATGATGCTTGAATCCAAATAGAACTACCATCTTTTTTAATTCTCTTAAATTCATTAATTTGGGAAATTCCACGGGCTAAATCATCCCAAAAAGTTTTGTATTCTGTTGAACGAGTATAATTATTATCACAAAATATTTTATGGTGTTGACCTACAACTTCACTTGATGTGTAACCTAAAGCATCTAAAAAATTCTTATTAGCATTTAAAATTATACCATTTGGCTGAAATGAAATAATTGCAAAATTTTCATTTGCTCCACTAAGTTGTGCACTTTCGTCTTCTGTTTTCCCAAAATTAAATAATGACATTTTTTTCCCTTTTCCCTTTGTTCTTATACCCAATTGTACCCATTTTATTTTTAAAGTTTACCTGCATAATTTTCACTTTATAATGAAATATAATAAGTTAAATGATAAAATAGATATCGAAAAGTAATATAAGGTTTATAAGAAGTGCCACAAATAATAATAAATCCATTAACAGTTGCAGTAAGTCAACCTTTAGAAATACTAAAAAAATATTTTGGGTTTGATAGCTTCCGAAATATTCAAGAACAAGCAATAAGTCATATCTTAGAAAAAAAAGATTTACTTACAATATTACCAACAGGAAGTGGGAAGTCACTTATTTTTCAACTTCCTACACTTATGATGCCTGGAGTTACTGTTGTTATTTCACCACTTATTGCTCTAATGCAAGATCAAGTAGTAAATTTAAGGGCAAATGATATAAGTGCATCGATGATAAACTCTCAAAATACTATAGAAGAAAATAATCTTATATTTGAACAGTTACGAAATAATCAACTAAAGTTTTTATATATTGCCCCAGAGAGATTTCAAAGTGGTGATTTTTTAGAAAAACTAAAATTGATAAATATTAACTTTTTTGTAATAGATGAAGCTCATTGTGTAAGTGAGTGGGGACATGAATTTAGAGATGATTATCAAAAACTAGGGCTATTAAAAGTTAACTTTCCAAATACACCTATCACAGGGTTTACAGCAACTGCTACAAAAAGTGTAGAACTAGACATATTAAAAACATTATCTATAAATGAACAAAATGTTTTAAAAACAAAAATACAAAGAACCAATTTAATAGTACGAAGTGAAAAAAGACTAGGAGATGGAAGAGATCAAATTACTAAATTTTTAGAGTCACACCCAGATGAATGTGGAATCATATATTGTTTCACCAGAAAAGAAACTACAACTTTAAGTGAGTATCTAAATAAAAAAGGTTTTGATACTTTGGCATATCATGCAGGATTACCCTCAAACCAAAGAGATGAAATATTTACAAAATTTAAAAACGAAAGTGTAAAAATTATAGTTGCTACAATCGCATTTGGTATGGGAATAGATAAAGGAAATATACGATTTGTTTTACATACATCTATGCCAAAAACTTTAGAAAATTATTCTCAAGAGATAGGTCGAGCAGGACGTGATGGATTAAATGCAGAAGTTTTGATGCTATTTTCAAAAGCAGATGAGTTAGGTAAGAAAAGATTTATAGATCCGTTACCAGAAGGCCAATACAAACAAAACAACTATAAAAAACTAGAAACAATGTACCGTTTTGCTATATCTGCAAAATGTAGACATCAAAATATCGCTATATATTTTGGAGATAAAATTGAAAAGTGTGATACGATTTGTGATAACTGTGTAAGTGGTGAAAAAGAGTATCAAGATATCACGGTAGAATCACAAAAATTTTTATCAACTATTTTAAGAGTAGAAGAGAGATTTGGACAAACGTATATTATAGATATATTACGAGGTTCAAAAGCAAAACGAATTTTAGATTTAGGACATGAAACATTATCGGTACACGGAATAGGGCAAGAATTATCAAAAGAACAATGGGGAAGTATTTGTGATACATTATTAGATATTGAAGCTATTGTAAGTTCTGGAGAATATAGAACTTTGCAAATAACAAATATAGGTATAGAGATACTGAAGAAACTTAGAATAGTACAAATAGATAAAAAACATTTAGAAGAAGATAAGAGTTATAAAGAGTATAAAAAAGATATCGTTGTAGATGAACTATTTGAAAAGTTTAGAACCTTACGAACCAAAATAGCTACAAATGATGAGGTAGCACCATATATAGTATTTGGTGATAAAACTTTACAACAAATATCTCAACAACTCCCTTCAACAGAAGAAGAGTTTTTAGACATTTCAGGAGTAGGACAAAAGAAACTAGAAAAATACGGTGAACTGTTTATGGATCTTTGTAAAAGTATTAAAGATGAAAAAGACTGATTTTATTTATATATAAAACTAAAAAGGGGCAAGTTCATTTGAACTTGCCCCTTTTTTTATGCGCAAATTAAAATTAAGAAACTTTCTTATTTACTTCTAATTCAATTCTTTCTTCTAATTTTTGTTTTTGGTCAATTAAAAACATGATGTTTTCTTTTAACGCCTTTCTATCTTGATAAGACTCTATTATAAATTCATATAACTTTGGTCTATTTTGTTTCCAATTATGCAAAGTAGTTTTATTTACTTCTAAATCGCTTTCCATTTTTCTTAAACTTGGTGTCGTTTTTACTTGTGGTGCTGTCATTTGAATCCTTATCTTGGTTTTGTGGGAGTATTGTACAGATAATTGGAACTAAAGTCAATAAAAAAGTATTAATTTGTTCCAATAATTGGAACAAAATGTAAAAGTAAAATTTTAATTAAATACTTTAAGTATTTGTCTGCAATTTTGCAATTTAATTAATATTTTATTGCATAATGCAATGTTTTGATGCTCTCTAGGAGTTTTTAGATATACTTATTTATCAAGCTAGCAAAAGGAAAAGAGATGATGGATGGTAAAATTATGGTAACTTATAAAATATTATGTAAAACGGATTTTAATTTAGAGATAACAATTGAGCAATTATTGGCGAATGAAAAAGTATCAAAAGTGATAAAAAGTGAATTTGCAAAAGGAATTCGAAATATTGATTTCGCATTTAAAAATAGTGATTGTAAACTTAAAATCGAAACAGATAAAGAGCTTTACCAATTTGAAGCATCTAAAAATGATTTTGCTGATTTAGTTTCACTTGCAGAAGATGATGCTATGTCTAGAAAATTAACAAAAAAAGATTGTGTAGGTATAGAGTTAGTTGACATCGAAATAGTAAACTAATTACTTGCAAAAAGACTACTTTTTTAACTATACTTTATTTTAATATTCCTTTGATATAATCATATAAACAAGCAAAATAAAAGGAAGCTCATATTGTACAAAATAGCTGTGCTATCTGATTCTCATCAAAAAGTTGATTTAACTCAAGAAGCAGTAGATATGCTCAAATCAAAAGGGGCAAAGTATATTGCTCATGCTGGAGATTTTGAATTAAAAGAAAATCTTGATATTTTAAAAAACTCTGGTTTGATTTATGTGAGTGTATTTGGAAATAATGATTGGGGTTTAACAAAATACCAAAATGATTATAAAATACATCATGAACCATACTATTTTAAAATACAAGATTCAAAATACAAATTGATGCATATACCAAACTACCTAACTCCTGATAGTGATATCATCATTTATGGACACACTCATATCTTTAAAACAGAATTTATCAATAATACATTGTTTTTAAATCCAGGTGAGATATGTGCAAGAGAAAAAGATTTAACAGAATGTGTACTTTTAGAAGTAACCCAAACATCATATAAAGTTGAATATAATTTCAAAAAACCAGAGCAGACTGACTGGAATACTAAAGTATACGAATATAAAAGAGAGAAAAATGACTAACGATAAAAAAATATTTTTATGTGCAATATGTAACATAGAAAGTGGAACATGTAATGAAGACTGTAAATTTTGTACACAAAGTGTAAAATATCAAGCAGATATTGCAAGATACAAGAAAAAAGAGATAGATATAATAGTTGAAGAAGCTAAAAAAGCAAGAGAAAATAAAGCGATTGGATTCTGTTTAGTAACAGCAGGAAAAGGTCTAACTGATAAAAGATTAGCTTTTGTTTGTGAAGCAGCACGTGCAGTGAAAAAAGAAAATTTAGGTTTAAAAATAATTGCCTGTAATGGAACAGCTTCATTAGAACAACTTTTAGAACTTAAAAAAGCTGGTGTAGATAACTATAATCATAATTTAGAAACATCTAGAGACTTTTATCCAACAATCGTATCTACACATACTTGGGATGAAAGATACCAAACATGTCTAAATGTAAAAGAAGCTGGACTTAAACTAGTAAGTGGTGGTATTTTTGGACTAGGGGAAACTCAAGAAGATAGAATCTCTATGCTTGAATCTTTAGCATCTTTAGAACCTATGAATGTACCTATTAACTTTTTTCATCCAAATGAAGCATTACCATTAGTTGAAAATAGTATTACAAAAGAGCAAGCATTTGAACTTGTAGAATTAACTCGAAAAATGATTCCAAATGCTCATAAAATTATGGTAGCTGGTGGAAGAGAACTTATGTTTGGAGAAGATCAATATGAAGTTTTTGAACATGGTGCAAATGCTATAGTTATTGGTGATTATTTAACAACTGCAGGAAATAAAGCTTCAAAAGATATTGATGCTTTAGAAAAACTGGGTTATTCTATAGCTCAAACTTGTGAAAAATAAAAAGTAAAGATATACAATGAGTAATGAAGTATCAATTATAATTACACTGTCGTTAATTATATTCTCATCACCTCTAATATCTAAAATCACAAGAATTCCAACAATTCCTCTAGAAATATTTTTAGGGTCTATTGCTGTATCTGTTGGAATGATACAAGAAAACTATATTTTTACACTTGTAGCAGAACTTGGATTTTTATATCTTATGTTCTTAGCTGGTTTGGAAGTTGACTTAAAAAAACTATTAAAAATTTCCCCCGCACTTCTAAAAAAAGGGCTTATTTATTCAACTTTATTATATGTTTTTGCTGCAATATTTACATGGAGTTTTAGTCTTTCAAATATTTTCATAGTTATTTTACCACTTATATCTATAGGACTAATAGCAGTTCTTAAAAAAGAATACGGTAATACTCCTTGGTTAAACCTAGCATTTACAGTTGGTCTTATAGGTGAAATTATCTCTATTATTGTTCTGGCTGCTGTGAGTGCTGGTTTAGAGTTCGGGTTAGGTCCCGAGTTTTATGAAAGTTTACTCTCTTTAGGTGTTGTATTTGTTGTTATGATTGCCTTGTATTATTTCTTTCATAATCTTATTTGGTGGAATCCAGAATTAAAAACATATCTTATGCCTAAAGATGGTAATCAAGAACAAGATATTCGTGTATCGATGAGTATATTTTTTATTATGATTGCTGCTATGTTATATCTTCACCTTGAAGTGGTACTTGGAGCTTTTATAGCAGGTGTATTTATAACGACATTTTTTGAACACAATAAACAGTTACCTCATAAATTAGAACATTTTGGATTTGGTTGGTTAGTACCTATATTTTTTGTATGGATAGGAACTTCTTTTGAGTTAAAATCTTTATTTTTACCAAATCTTATAACAACTGCTTTACTTATAACTTTTGGTATGATTTTGATTCGATTTTTAAGTTCAATGATATTTGTTAAAGATATTGGTATAAAAAATGCTACGCTTTTAGCATTGTCTCATTCTATGCCTTTAACGTTAATAATTGCAGTAGCAACTCTCGCTGTTCACAATCATAGTATTAGTGAGTTTTATTATTATGCATTTATTTTATGTGCAATATTTGAAGTTATCTTATGTATGATATTTATACGAATTATACCAAAAGAGGAAAAGAAAAAAATCCATGAATATTAAAAATAAAAAACATTTCACTTATCGGTTTATGCCGATGATAATTTTGTCGTACCTATTTATCAATTTATATCTAATAATGATAGGTTCGTCATGGTGTCAAAGTGAAGGTTGTGAAGTAAGTAAAAGTTTATTAAATATTGAACAAACAGATTTATACTATTTAGCTATAGGAGCTTTTGGAGTTTTACTTCTTACTGGTTTAAAGGTTTTAAAAACAGATTCAACTACACTAAAAGAGTTTTTTAAATTTTCAGTATTTACTATTATGATTTGTGAAACAATACTTTTGAGTTATTTGTATTTTAAAAGTGGGACTTTATGTATTAGTTGTTTTATATTTTATCTACTTGTAATTATCAATTATTTATTGATAGATATTAAAAGTAAAAATATATTTGTAATACCTTTTCTAGTAGCCACTATCGCATTATTAGACCTTAATGTAAATACTAGCTCAAATGAGAGTATTAGTTCTAAATATACACTACTACAGTCTCAAAGTTGTGAGCATTGTAAAAAAGTAAAAGAGTATCTAAAAGATAATAGTATAGAATATAAAAAAGAAGATTATGCTAAATATAGTGGTTTATTTTCTTCTTTAAATATCACAAAAATTCCAGTGATGATTGTAAAAAATAATGAGAACAATTTACTTATTTTAAATGGAGTAAGTGAAATAACTGAGTATTTAGATACACATGAAAAAAAAGATGCCTTACCGATAATATCTCATAGTACAACAGAGAATAGTAACTTTTTATTAACTGAGAATAAAGAGGGTTGTGAGATAGATTTTTTAAAAAAAGAGTTGGAAAATTGTGAAAAATAATATAAGTTTTTAACTTATATTATTTCTTTTTTGTAATAGTAATAATTCCATTTTTACTATCTATTTTTTCAACGTAATTGATGATATCTTCAGGAAGATCGATAACAACTCTAAAGTAGTTCTCTTCCATATGCGTACCTACTGCTAAAGATTTAAAGCTTTCACTTATAATATCTCTTCTAACAGTATAAAAACTCACTTTACCTTCAAAATCAAATAGTAATTTTTTTACAGGTTTAAGTATATCTTGGTTTAAAAGTTTATATTTTGTATCTACTTTAATTGTTAATACATCATCAACAACATAGATTTTTACAAAAGGTAAAACTTTGAAGTTTTCTTTTATCTCTGGAACATAAGCTTTTTTCATAACCATTTTTTCAGCTACAACTTCTGTTTTCATCTTTGCCATTTCCATAGCTTTTTTTTCATTTTCTTTTTTTGCTAGCATTTCTGCTTTAGCTTTTTCCATAGCCATTTTTTTAGCTGCAGCTTCTTGTTTGCTTTTAGCCATTTCCATAGCTTTTTTTTCTGCTAATAATTTTTTAGCTTGCATCTCTTGAGCTATTTTATTTTTAGCATCTTGAACCTCTTGCATTTTTTTTTGCTCATTTGCTTTAATTATAATCTCTTTTTGTTCTAAAAAATGATCAGTAGGTTCAAAAGGATTTTCTCTTGCAGATAATGATACGCTAAGTGCAATACTTAGTATTGATAGTGAAATAATTTTCATAATTCTTCAGGCTCCAAATTTTTTAATTCAAAATATTTTTTTTGTAATGTTGCATTTTCGATTTGCAAGTAATGGATATCGTTTTGTAGTTTTACTTTTCTATTTTGTAGATGAGTATACACCTCATAAGAGTTGTTTCCATAAAAAAGTAAATGGGAAATGTAATATGCTAAAACAAATGTTACAACAACCATAGCAGTAGATATAAATATAAACTGCTTATTGTTGTTTAACATTGAGAACATATAAAAGTTATTCTACTTTTTTGAAAAAGGTTCTTTTCCAAGGTACTCAGCGTAACCTATTTCAGCACCGATTTCTAAAAGTCTATTGTATTTAGCGATTCTATCACTTCTCGCAGTTGATCCTGTTTTGATTTGTCCACAGTTAAGTGCTACAGCAAAGTCAGCGATAAATGCATCTTCTGATTCACCTGATCTATGAGACATAACACAGTTGTAGTTATTTCTTTGAGCAAGTCTAATAGTAAGCATAGTTTCACTTACAGTTCCAATTTGATTTGGTTTAATTAAAATTGAATTAGCGATATTTTTTTGGATACCTTCGTTTAAAATATTTGCATTTGTAACAAATAAATCATCACCTACAAGTTGAACTTTATCTCCTAATTTCTCAGTTAATATTTTCCATCCATCCCAGTCGTCTTCATTAAGACCATCTTCGATTGAAACGATAGGGTATTTAGCACATAAATCAGCATAATAGTCTACTAATTCAGCAGCAGTAATTTCTCTATTTTCTGATTTTAATACATAAAGACCTTTGTCATTTACAAGTTCAGAAGCAGCAACATCAAGCGCTAATGCAATCTCTTCACCAGCTTTATATCCAGCTTTTTCGATTGCTTTCATGATAACTTGTAAAGGTTCTTCGTTTGATTTTAAGTTTGGAGCAAATCCACCCTCATCACCAACTGCTGTCGATTCACCCATCTCATCAATAATTTTTTTAAGATTTTGGTAAATTTCACTAACTGCTCTTAAACCCTCTTTAAAGTTTTCAATTCCAACAGGTAATATCATATATTCTTGGAAATCTACAGAGTTATTTGCATGCTCTCCACCATTAATGATATTAAACATAGGTACAGGCATAGTCATAGCATTTGCTCCACCTAAGTATCTGTATAATGGAATATTTAATGATGCAGCTGCAGCTCGTGCTACTGCCATAGAAACACCAAGAACTGAGTTAGCTCCTAAGTTTCCATAGTTTTCTGTACCATCGATATCTTTCATAGTTGCATCAATTTCTGCTTGATTATATGGACTTAAACCAATTAATTCATTTGAGATAGTGCTATTTACATTTTCAACTGCTTTTTCAACACCTTTACCCATGTATCTAGTTCCACCGTCTCTAAGCTCTAAAGCTTCTCTTTTACCAGTACTTGCTCCACTTGGAACGATTGCACTTTCTTTTGTACCATCACTTAAAGTTACTGTAGCTCTTACTGTAGGATTACCACGACTGTCCATTACTTCATCAGCGTAAATATTATCTATATATACCATTTATATAATTCCTTTTATTTATTTCAATTTTTAATTATATTATGATATCGAAATTTTGCTTAAAGCTCGAAAAAGCCTATGTAATCATCTTGTCTTTTTTCTTAAATATTGTAATATTATTTAAAATTTTTACAGCTATTAAAGTAAGTACTGTACCTATAATTATAGTAAAATGAACCTCTTCATCTAAAAATATAATACTTAAACTTATAGCAAAAAAAGGAACTAAAAATATAAAAGAACTTACTTCATTTGTTCCTAGTTTTTCTATACCAATAAAATAAATAGTTGTGGCAAAAGCAGTAGAAAAAATTCCTAAACTTAAGATATTTATCCAAAATATGGAATCATAACTTTCATAGTTAAATTCTTGAACATCTACAAAAAATATGAGTACTAAAATAATCATAATAATGTACATATAAAAAGAAAAAATTAATGGTGATACTTTTGTTGCTTTTGAGCTGATGATTGTAAGTATTGGCCACATAATTGAAGCAACTAAAAAGTATATATTATGTTGTGTAAAAATATCCTCTACAGAAAATGACCAGATATTTAAAATCGTAAGTACTCCAATAGCTCCTAAAATTAAAGCAAACCTATCTTTTTTTTCTATTTTTTTATTGAAAAAAAGAGCCATAAGAATAAAAGTATTTATTGGTACAAGTGTTGTTACTAAAGCGCCTCCTAAACTTGCTGTTCCAAACTTTGTACCTAAAAAATAAAATTTTAGATATAAAATCATAACTACAGCAACTACAATAGCAAGTAGTAAACTTTTTAGATTTATACGAAGAGATTTTTTACTAAAATAAAGTACAGGTATCATTGCAATTACCGTAAAAACGTTTCTTAAAAAGATAAGTTCATATTCGTTTATATATGTACTTAAAACTTTTGCATGCACCCATGAAGCACCCCATCCAATCATAGCAATAAACATTAAAATGAAAAAGATTGTTTTATTTTTATCGTTCATAAATTATTTATAGTCCTTATTAATTTTTGGAGTATACATCGTATTTACTTTAAACATTCTATTTTGGGTTACTTAATAACACTAATAAGTAACTTATTATGGTACAATGCGAAAATTTTACAATCAAAAGGTACATAATATATGTCATTTACAAATTTAGGTTTATCAAAACCAATTTTAAAAGCTATTGAAGATCAAGGATATACAACTCCAAGTCCTATTCAATTACAAGCTATTCCATTAGTTTTAGAAGGAAAAGATGTTTTAGCAGGAGCTCAAACAGGTACAGGTAAAACAGCTGGTTTTACATTACCAATTTTAGAACTTATGACTCATAGATCAAATAAAAAGCAAAAACTAAAAGCAAGAGCATTAATCCTTACACCTACAAGAGAATTAGCAGCACAAGTTCATCAAAATGTAGTAGACTATAGTAAATATTTACCATTTACTTCTGCTGTAGTTTTTGGGGGCGTTGGTATAAATCCTCAAAAAGCAAAACTAAAAAATGGTGTAGATATTTTAGTTGCAACTCCAGGAAGACTTTTAGATTTAATTGGACAAGGTGCTTTAGATTTATCAGCAGTAGAATTTTTTGTACTTGATGAAGCAGATAGAATGCTTGATATGGGATTTATCCATGATATTAAAAAAGTATTAAAAATGCTTCCAAGTGATAAACAAAGTTTATTATTCTCAGCAACTTTCTCAACTAGTATTAAAAAACTTGCAGATACTTTATTAAATACTCCTACTTTAATTGAAGTAGCAAAAAGAAATACATCAGCTTCTACTATTAGTCAAGTTGTACATTTTGTTGACAAGGGTAGAAAAAAAGAGCTATTAACTCATCTTATCAAAAGAGATAACTGGCACCAAGTTTTAGTATTTACAAGAACTAAACATGGAGCAAATAAACTTACTCAACATTTAGAAATTGAAGGTATCAAAGCAGCCGCAATTCATGGAAATAAAAGTCAGGGAGCAAGAACAAAAGCTCTTGCTGATTTTAAAGCAAATGCTATTCAAGTTTTAGTTGCAACTGATATTGCAGCACGTGGTATCGATATCGATCAACTTCCTCACGTAATTAACTTTGAGCTTCCAAATGTACCTGAAGATTATGTACATAGAATTGGACGAACAGGACGAGCAGGAAACGATGGTGTTGCATTGTCTTTAGTATGTGTTGATGAACATGAATTTTTAAGAGATATTGAAAAACTTATTAAAAAAGATATTGAAAAAGAAGAGATACCAGGTTTTGCTGTTGATCCTACTATTAAACCTGAACCAAAGAAAAAACAAGGCGGCGGTGGTAGAGGTCGTGGTGGTCGAGGCGGTGGTCAAGGTCAATCTAGAGGAAACGGTGGTGGTTCATCACGTGGTGGTCAGAGCCGAGGTGGTCAATCAAGAGGAAATTCTAACGGTGGTGGAAGAGGTCGAGGAAGAGCATAATAGCTCTTCTTTAGAATTATTCTAAAGAATCATTTTAACACTTATCAATGCCAATACAGCATTGATCTTTTAACTCATCTACGACTATATCTAATAGCTCGTAGTTTGCAGTACAATGTAAAACTCTACCTTCTCTTTTTTGTTTTACTAAATCTAGATTTACTAACTTTGATATATGATGAGAAAGAGTAGAACCGGGAATATCTAATTCTTCTTGAATCTTCCCCACACTTAAACCTTTTGTCCCAGCTTTTACAAGTAGCCTATATACTCTTAATCTTGTGAGGTTTCCTAGTTGTGCTAAACATTTTACGAGTAGTTCTTCTTTCATTTTATGCCTATTTTTTATTTTTAAAATATTATACCGATAAAAAATATTAAAAGAATAAATTTACTAAAAATCCACAACCAATAGCCATTGTAAATACTGAAATAATAAAAAATATCATAATAGGTGCTTTAAAAATCTTTTTAAGCATTATCATCTCCGGCAAGCTAGCTCCTGCTCCAGCAATTGTAAGTGCTAAAATAGAACCCATACTAACACCTTTATCAAGTAATGCAGGTGCAAGCCCTACCATTGATTCAGCTCGTATGTATAGAGGTACACCAACTATTGCAGAAATAGGAACAGCAAAAGGATTTTCAGAACTTGCATATTTTGTTAAAATCTCTTGTGGTACAAAACCATGTACAAAAGCTCCAATTGCAATACCAATAGCAATATATGGTGCAAATCCAAGAAACTGTCTCCAAGTTTTTATAAGTAATGATTTATCTGTTATTTTTACAAATATACTTTCTTTTTTCGTCTCAACTATATTGTTTTTTTGTTTTGGTTTTGTTATTGTAAATGATTGTATATTGGGTGTATTACAACAACTTGTATTATTATTTTGAATTGGTTTTAATGTAAATGGTTTGTTTTGATTTTTTTCTTCAAACATCTCTTTTTTTATATACTTTTCAAAACCTAATTTTTCTAGAGTATAACCTGCAAGAATAGAAACAAAAAATGCAATCATTACATATATAATAGTTATCTCAAATCCAAAGGCACTCCAAAATACTACAATAATAATTGGATTTAATAGTGGTGAAGTAAATAAAAATGTCATCACAGCTCCAAAAGATGCCTTTGCTTTAATAAGCCCTAATGTTAATGGAATAGTAGAACAAGAACAAAATGGAGTTACTGAACCCAAGGTAGAAGCGATTAGATATCCTCCTTTATTTGATGAGAGTATCTTTTGTACTTTAGTTGGATTTATATATAAGTTTATAATCTCCACTAAAAAACTTACTCCTATAAATAGTAATGCTAATTCTAAAAAGTTGTATATAAAAAATGATAATGCTTCTTGTAAATGAGATTGTGTTTCTGTTGTCATTTTTTCTCCTTTATTTTATATTTCTAGAATTGTAGTAATATAATCTTAAAACATTATTATGTTTCCAGAATAATAGAAATATTAGAGAAGGGTATTTCAGCATAGTTAGGTTAAGATTAAGTTAATAATAATTTATGAAGGAGGAAAAAGGAAGTGATAACAAACTCTTTTTATATAAAATGTCTACTTTAAAAATTGCAATAGTTGGAGCTGGTGGAGTAGGTGGATACTTAGCGGCTAAACTAATACAAAATGATTATGATGTTACTTTAGTAGCAAAAGGGAAAAACTTTGATGCTATACGTGAAAATGGTTTACAAGTAATTGAATATAAACAAAATAACTTTACTGTACACCCTTACGTAGTAGAAAAGCTTTGTGGTGAGACATATGATGTTGTTTTTATAGCTACTAAAAGCTGTGATTTTGAGTCTGCCTGTAAATCTATAACTGATGCTGTAGATAAAAATACATTAATAATTCCTCTTTCGGATGGGTTAGGTGTGAATTCTGTTCTTAAAAGTTATCTGCCTAATTGTGTTATAGGTGATGGGCTTATTCATATGATTTCTGAACTAATAAGCCCTGGTGTAGTGATGAGAAAATCGTATACTTTTTATTTACAAATTGGTTGTAGGGTAGAAAGTGTAAATCTTAAAATAATAGGACAAATCCTAAATCATTGTGATTTACGAGTTTCATCAAAAAAAAGTTTAATATATGATCGTTGGAAAAAGTATCTTTTTACTTCTTCTATGTCTATGCTTACTGCATATTTTAATAAACCTATGGGATATGTTTTTAAAGATCAATTAGGGTTAATGTTAGATGTACTTTTAGAGATTCAAAAAGTTGCAAAAGCTAGAGATATTGATATAACAAATGAAGATATAGAAAAAACAGTAAAACAAGCTAGTCATGTAAAATATGAAACTAAAACAGCTATGCAAATTGCATTTGAGGACAATAGCAAATCAGAGTTTGATTTGCTGGTTGGTTATGTTGTAAGAGAAGCTAGTAATCTAAATATAGCTATACCTCAGATGGAAAAAATATATAATACTTTAAAAGAAAATAGTTTTAAACAATAATTATATATAAAATCCAAGACGTTACAAAAGATAGTGCTATTCCATATGCAACTATGGCATTACTTAGTCTTGGAGCTAATCCATTCATCGAAGCAATGACACCTGCAGTAATCATAGATGCCATTCCTGCTTCCATTATAGAAACTTTTCCTATAAGTAAATCACTCCAACCAAATATATAACAGATAAAAATAGCTAACATAGGTGAAAGAATCAGTTTTATAACCAATGAAACTACAAAAGGTTTTACTTCTGATGTTTCTAGTTTAAATTCTAGCTGTAAACCTACAGATATTAAAGCCAAAGGAACTATTGTTAAAACTAAAAGCTCCAATACTGTTGTCAATAAATCAGGATAGGTATATTGACTAAATGTAATTGCTACAACAAAAGCAACCAATGGTGGAAATCTCATGATTTTGAGTGCAATCATTTTAAATGAAATATCACCTTTGCTTCCATAATAAGCAGCAATTATTGTAGCATACGTAGCTAACCAAAACGAAGTTCCTAACTGATCATAAAGTACAATAAAAGGTAAAGATTCCACTCCAAAATATGCAGTGATAATAGGAATTCCTACAAATGTAGAGTTTGTAAGAACTGAAACTAACATTAAAGAACCTGTTACTTCTTTTGAAAAATGGTATTTTTTGGAAGCCAGATATACAAGTAATGCAGACATAATCATCGTTGCCCATGCAATATACATAGGAATCATATTATTAGAAGAAAACTCTAATTTAGGAGTTTCTAAAAGTATCATAGCTGGAAGTGCTATGTATATTACAAATTTATTTAATTTTAGATGTAAGTTTTTAACTGGCAATTTTATATTTTTAAATATAAAACCAATAGACATATACAAAAGTATAAAAATAAAATTTGACATTAAAAGTTTAAATACCTAGTCTTCAAAAAGTTTTGTTGGTTTTCCATCAAAACTAAGCTGATTGTTTTTCTTCATATATCTTTTATAATCATCGTCATTTCGTTTGTCATAATAATTTGTTAAATCTTCTCTTTGTTCTACGAAGTCATAAAGTGGTACACCTTGACCACAAGAGTTATTTACATTTTCTATAGTCACTTCAAATACTTGTCTTGCTGCTCTTGAAACAGAGAAGTTTGAAATATACTCTTCCCACTCTTTATCTTTTTCTTGAATAGCACGAGCTGTACAATAGAGTCTTAAAATATTTGGTTTTCCTTCAAAGGCACAAAACATAATTGTCAAACGATTGTCTTCTAATAAATGTGCCGCAGTTTCATTTCCACTACCAAAATAATTTAACCAAAGAATTTTGTTGTCATTTACAATTTTAAAAGTATCATCTAAGCCTTTAGGTGAAAGATTGATTTTTCCCTCTTTTGGAGCTGAGGATACAAAAAACATTTTTTGATTTTCTATAAATTCTTTATCTTTTTGATTTAAACTTTGTGTAATATGAGCCATATATATGCCTTTTTATTTTCTAAACGCAAGATAGCAAAGATACTTTAAATCTGACCTTAAAAAAATAATCTATAGGCTTTAAAGTAATTTTAGGATAATATTTTCAAAATATATTATAAAAGGGTAGAAGTATGAGCATTTCAAGAGAAAAACTTTTAGATGTAGCTTTTGATGAAATATATCATAATGGTTATTATGCTACTTCTGTAGACAAAATCCTTAAAACTGCTTCTATGAACAAAGGTTCTATGTACCATTTTTTTAAATCTAAAAAGGAACTAGGACTAGCTGTTGTTAATGAAAGAGTAGCAGACTATATAGAAAATAAATACTCAGTACTTTTAAAATATGATGAAAATATCATAAATGAACTTTTAAAACTTATCAAAGATAGAAAAAACTTTGATTTTGTAACTGGATGTAAAGTCAATAATTTAGTACAAGAACTCTCAAGTAAAGATACTGAGTTTAAATCTGCTTTAGAAATTATATATTTTCGATTTGAAGAAATTATATCTGAGGTACTTCAAAAAGCGATTGATAATAATGAGATACAACACAATGATGCAAAATCATTAGGTATTTATGTAGTAGCTTCACTAGAAGGCTGTCTAATAACTGCTAAAAAATCACACAGTTCTGATATGTTTCATGACTGTATTTCACAATTAGAACTTTTTTTAAACTCACTAAAAATCACACAATAATTTAAATATTCAAAATCCTTGACTATACGGTCAAATTTTTGTTATACTTTGACTTGACTAATTAGTCAAGATAATTAAAGGAGAAAATAATTATTATGAAAAAGTCTATAGAAGGTAGTTTTTTAGCAATAGGTTTTGTTTTACTATATGGAAGTGGTTTTGTATTTACTCAATACGGATTAGAAAACTCATCTCCTATGGCATTTTTAACATTACGATTTTTTATAGCTTTTATAATTTTACTTATCATTGCTTTTTATTTAAAATCTTCATGGCCAAAAACTTTAAAAGAATTTTTACATATAAGTATAGCTGGAAGTTTAACTGTAGGTACGTTTTCTCTTGGTGTTTTTCTTTCTATTTCATATGGAGTGAGTGCCTCTTTAAATGCCTTAGTTATTGCACTACAACCAATAGTTGTAACATTTTTTGCTATGAAGTTTTTGGGTGAAAGAATCAATAAGTATGGTACAGTAGGTTTAATTACTGGATTTTTAGGAGTATGTTTTGTACTTTATTCTACGATGGAATTTTCCTCAAATGCTATATATGGAGTATTGTTTTCTTTTCTTGCTTTATTTGGACTAAGCTTTGGAAATCTATACCAAAAGAAATTTTGTACAAAAATGAATCTTTTCTCAGGAGGAGCGATACAAACATTGTCTTCTACTATTTTAGTATTGCCATTTTTAATGTATGAAGATGTACATATGAATTTTAATGGTGATTTTATAATAGCATTGATTTATATGACGGTAGGAGTTAGTATTGGAGCTTTATCGTTACTGTATATTATGATAGATAAAGGTGCAGTATCAAAAGTATCCTCGCTATTTTATCTTATGCCTGTAAGTGCTGTATTTATCTCATGGTTTCTTTTTGATAAAAGCATAGAAATGGAAGT
>ENA-ORXI01000739-ORXI01000739.1-sediment-metagenome-genome-assembly--contig:-NODE-739-length-27274-cov-14.019414_pt1 | contig 27274 bp, 20 predicted proteins | sample MGYA00237861_ERZ511468 | MGnify/ENA primary metagenome ERZ511468 (study PRJEB26299, sample SAMN06266213) | sediment metagenome | isolation source: Hudson Canyon methane seep mesocosm | place...
TAAGCGTATAGAGTCCTGCATAAGTTTAAGGAATAGCTACTTGCGTTAATAACGGCTCAACAATATCGGCGTTATTGGTTTTGCCAGCTTGTAAACGATGGGCGGCAACCGCAGGTAAAACCGCTTGGATATCTTCAGGTATTACTGAGTCACGTTGTTGCATAAATGCCCATGCTTTTGCGGCGGTTAATAAAGCTAAACCTGCACGAGGGGATAAACCGGTTTGATAGCTATCGGATTCACGGCTGAAATTAATCAAGGCTTGTAAATAATCGAGCAAGGCAGGTGAGACAAAAATAGCGTTTACGGCTTGTTGCATCGGTATTAATTGTTCAATAGGCAGGGCAACGGCTAAATCGTTAATTAAATGATGACGACTTTTTCCGGTTAATAATTCGCGTTCTGCTTTGGCATTAGGATAACCTAATTCTAAGCGCATTAAAAAGCGATCAAGCTGTGATTCAGGCAAAGGAAATGTGCCGAGCTGATGCATGGGATTTTGAGTGGCAATGACAAAAAAGGGTTGTGGCAAAGGATAGGTTTTTCCTTCAACCGTGACTTGACGTTCCTCCATCGCTTCTAATAAAGCACTTTGGGCTTTCGGTGTGGCACGATTGATTTCATCGGCTAAAATCATTTGATTGAAAATAGCCCCTTGATGAAAGCTAAATTCATGCTGGTCAGCATTATAAATCGTTGCTCCAATAATATCCGCAGGCAGCAAATCACTGGTAAATTGAATACGTTGATAATCTAAGCCCATTAATTTAGCCAAGGTATGCGATAGCGTGGTTTTGCCCACCCCCGGAATATCCTCAATTAATAAATGCCCGCCTGATAATAAGCAACACACCGCTAATTTAATTTGTTGTTCTTTGCCTAAAATAATTTGATTGGCTGAATCAATCATCGTGTCTAGCGTTTGATGCATAAGTGTTAGTCCGTTAGTTGGGTTAAAGTATTTTCTAAGTGGCTGAAACTAATGCGTTCTTGTTCTAAACGGATTAGGCTGACTTGTAAGCTTTGATATAAAGTATTTTCAGCGGTTGTTAAATGATGCAATGGTTTTTGTTCGGCAGTTTTAGCATTTTCTTGCACGCTTAAGGCTTTAAATTTATGTAAGGTCTCAGTATCCATCAGCATAGATTGAGTGTTAGGGTAATAATGACGTAAACGGTCTAAAATCGCAAAACCGTGCGTATCGATATCACCCCAATAATAAATATTTTTATTCATTAAACAGTCGCTATTTTTCAGTAAATTTACACTATAACCGAGACCAAAAATAATAATGGCTTTAGGGAAATTAGGAAAAGCGAGTCCGGTAATTTTATTTTCAGCAATAAATACTGTATTAATATGCAATTTTAATGCCGAAAATTCATCAGTGGTTAATGTTAAATCACTTAAGCCTTGAATATATAAAGCAGGGTCGAGAATGCGTAAACGAATTAACGCTGGGTCGTAACGTAAGCCGTAACGGCGTTCAAAACCGTGATGACTTAAGCCTGTGATAGTGGCATCATAATGTTGAGGCTCTAAAATTTCAGTAAGTAATTCATTTAAAATGGCTTTATGTTGCTCAATAAATTTAGTATCGATAGCTTCAATATCAAGCTGGCGGATATAGCATTGCGGCTGCGGATGGTGTTTGAAATAGGCACAGATAGTCAGTAATTGTGACCATTGCTCCGCATATTGCATCATTTTAAAGGGGTAACGAATCAACCAATTAAGCAATGTGGGCTGTTGCTGCAAACTTTGTTGGCTTAATTGTTGAAATTGTTTAAATTCAGTGTTTTTTTTAAGATAATTTAAAAAAATCGCTTCGCTTTCAAAGCTGATGAGTTTTGGAATATGCTGGCTACCCAGTTGACGATGCTCAATGCTTTTATCGCTTATTTGATAGCCGTGTTGGCGACTGTCTTGGCGTAAATCAATAATCAAGTCTTGAATATTGCTGTATTCAGCGAGCAATGTTTTAGCGGTAATACTTTTTAAGGGGATGCTGATGGGAAAAATATCTGATTTCTGTAGGTATGCACGATGACAATCACCGTGCTGCCAGATTTTAAGCACTTTTTGTTTCAGTGCTTTGGGCGTGATGAGCAAAGAGGACATTATAAAATAATATCAGGCTGCATTTTTTCAAGGGTTGCGAGTAATTTTATATCAACTTGTTGTTGTTTTAAGGCAGCATGGTAAGAGTTTCTATTTTTAGTACAAACAAGCGTGTGGGGAGTGCCTTGTTTTCGTGTGCTGCAGTTAATATCAAGTCTATCATAAAGAATCGTTTTTTCTAAATGACTGCGACGACCTTGAGCCATTTTAAAATCCTTTACTTGTAAATCAGGATTATGCATAAATAATGCGAGGGATTCGCAATCAGCACAATCACAGTTAGGTTGCTGATCAGATTTCCAATGACTGGGTTCAGGAATTTGAGTGATGGCTTTGGTTTTTATGCGTTGTAGAATGTGAGTGAATACTTTTTGATGTGCAGGGCAGGGTTCCATTTCTTTATCAAAGAAACTATATAACGAGGCTTGTACTGGAATTAAATCATCATAAAAATTGAAAAATTCATTCTCAATAATAGAGCTTGCAACACGATTTAATAGGTCGTGAGCATTTAATTTATATAAGGATTTAAAGGTAAATTTAATAATGTTTTGTTTTTGTGAGGATGTATTTTGGTTATAGTAGTAATTATTATTTTCAGCAGAAAGGTTAAGGGTTTGTTTAATATGAGAATGGGCTAATTTTAAACAATACGTTTGTTGTTCAGTTTTATTACTTGCAGGAAATGATATTAATTCCCATAATATTTGGCTGAAAGCAGTTATTTTTGAAACAGATTCATTGTTAGATAGCTCTAATAATGGGTTAAAAATAAGTTCCCAGCCATAATTTTCATAAATTTCTGCAATGAGTTTACCTTCGCTGCCATTTAGTTCAGTAATAAGAATATCAGTTATAAATTTTTGAATTAAATCCTTATCATTGATGTCTAATAATAGCTGCAACATACATTGATTATTATCCGATGTATCAGTGTGGTATTGATATTTTTTCCAATTTTCTATAATTATCTGAGCGAACTGTTGAGTGGATGCAGCTATATCAGGCGTATTTTTTAATAGTAAATTTTTTAGCTGGGGTATGGCATGAGATTGCCCTGAATGTGCGAGTGTAGAAAAATGCTGAGAATTTCGCCAAATAATAATAGCACCACGATGATACCAGCGATCCATGGTGTTGCCTGCATTACCCGTTGGACCTTCAACTTCTTTTTTATCCGGTTCGCCGGTATTTAATTTGCCTGCAATCACTAATTCAGATTCATCTATTTGAATTTCACCCAAGTCTTGTTGGATGTTTTGACTATCTACCCAATATTTAACCGATAAACTTTCATCATAAATTTCACCCATTTCAGCCGATTCTGGATCAAAATAATGACGATCACGCCCATAATAGGGTTCTTCTAAGTCACCCGATTCCCATAGCGTAAGTAAACCTAAATAGGCGTGGCAATTATTTTTTTCAGCGGCTTGCACTAGCAGTTGGGCTTTGGTTTTATCAATACTTTTTAAGCTATTAAAGGAGAGTCCTGCTTGGCTATAGTGATGATCGAATACGATAGCGAGTTTATCATTTTGTTCAGGTTGAGTTGCCCAGTCTTTTAAAATATCGGTTATTTTATCTAATTGAGTGTTGTGATGCGGGGCAAGCGGCTGTTGAGTGCTATTTTCAATGGCTAAGTTATAAACTAAACAAAGACGATGGCCTTCTGTTACCGGTTTAACTTCATGCTCGCAATCGGCAAAAAAAGTCGCGTAGGAAATAGAATGTGCATTAAGTTCACCGCTAAAATCAAAGGTTTTGGTTTCGCCGGCATGATTAATGATTAATTCACCGCCTTCATGTTTTGAAGGCAAGACGATAATTAAGGTGGCGAACATATTGTCTATCTTTTCAGTATCACGGTGCGGGACAAAAAAATCACCCGGTTGATACAGTAATAATTTATACAGCTCATAAATAACCTGTTGATTTTGCAAGCCGAGTTGTTCAGAAATTTTCTTGACGGCATGATTTAAATGCGTTGTCCATTGAGGATTGCCAATAGAAAATTGTTCAGGATTTAATTCCCATACTTTACGCACATCAGTATCAACAAGGGTTTTTTCACCACGGCCAAAAGGCGCTTGATGGCATTGTTCGATTAAGGTTGCTGCTTGAGAAGGTATTAACGGTAAGGCAATCGTACCAATATTGTTTACGCTCAAATTTAAAAAACAATCGGGTATTTTTCCAGAACTACAAAATGTACTGGGTTGTTCGATGGTATCTAAGGTGGCTAATAATTTTTTAAGCATAATAATGGATTAAAATAGGGGTGAAAAATTGACATAAAATAATTATGTTTGGGGCGTAGGCTAAAACCTACGCCCCAATATCGCATTTTAAAAACTACGCATCTCATAAGTGGATTGGGTTTAAGTTAAAGCAGTGCTTTTTCTTTTTTATAATCGCTAATGGTGAGGTTACGCAGCATCGAATTTTTACCACCTTCGTTATGCACTAAATTCACACTGTTGACATAATTTTCAATCACATGGATTTTTTGTAGCGGGGTGACAATCAGTAATTGTAGATTTAGCTTACTAAATAATTCTAAACCATAACGGGCTGACTCATCTGAACCACGCCCAAAGGCTTCATCAATCATCACAAAGCGGAAACTTTTGGATTTAGTTTCGCCCCATTCTAGCCCAAATTGATAAGCGAGAGCGGAAGCTAAAATAGTGTAAGCCAGTTTTTCTTTTTGTCCGCCTGATTTACCCGCTGAATCAGAGTAATATTCTTTTTCAACATCATCTTCACGCCAGCGTTCTGAGGCTGAAAAGGTAAACCAGTTACGCACATCGGTGACTTTTTTAGTCCATTTTTTATCGACATCGGTGTGACCTTCACGCCCTTGAAAACGGTCTATCAGTTCTTTAACTTGATGGAATTTACTTTCATCGTATAAATCATCTTCAGCACCGAGAGTATCAGCTAAGCAAGCACGTAAATCTTGTTGGAATGCACGAATATCATTATCTGGATTACGTTCTGAAATCAGCGTAATATAAGTGCCTTTGTTATAGTCAATCGCGTTGAGTGATTGATTAATCTTGGTGAGTTTATCTTCAATATCTTGCCGTTCTTTATCTAAATTAGCTTGGAACATGGCAATTTTTTGAATGGTGCCTTCTTTGAGCATTTGATGAAAACGTTTTTCATGACGGGGTAAATCTTCCTGCTCTAATTTATTGAGCATGTCAGAAAATTCATCAGCAGACTCTAAATCGGCCATAACATCTCGAGTTTCTTGCACAAACTCATTTTTATATTGCTGCATATTACCAATGATATGGGTGCTGAGGCGTTGCATTTTGCCATCATCACTGGTGATTGAGCTTTGTAGCCATTTAGATAATATTTGTCGATTACCATCTATATTGGCAATACTGAGTTTAATGTCTTCCAAGGCTTGTTGTTGAAACTGTTTTAATTTATCAAAACAAAATTCACGTTCAGATTCGGCGAGTAGCAACACCTGTTGCTGATTAGTTGCTAAATTTTGTTTATCACTTTCAATGTTGGCATCTAATTTACCCTCTTCCTTATTGAGTTCTGTAAAGCGAATATCAGCCTCATTAAGCTGTTGTAAGCAGGATTCTAATTGACCTTGCAAATGGCTTAATATATCGGAATCATGCTCGATATGTCGTTGCTCATCTAATAAGCCATCTATTTTTAAACTAATGCTTTGCCAATCAATCTCATCAAAATGACTGATATTTAATAAATCGCGGGCTTGGTCACGATTTTGGGTGAGTTTGTGTATTTCAGCATCAAGGTTTTTAATTAATTCTAAGCAACCATTGGCTTCATCTTGCGCGTAGTCTAAGCGTGTTTTTAAGGCGGCTATTTTGGCTTTATTATCCCAGCCTAAAATGAATTTTGAACGGTCATTAATATTATGACGGTCATCTTTTTCGTGACGCGTGGCACTGGTTTTGATTTGCCCGTGCTGGGTAATGGCTTTTGTTTGGCGTTTAAAATCTTCGATGCTTTCAGCACAGTAATAATCAAAACGGCTCGCAATTTGTGCAGCGAGCCAATCATAAAAAGGACTATCGGTTTTGATATGTATTTTATGAAATAGGGACTGTGCGTCAGGGATGTTAATAGTTGATGTTGCAGCGTTGTCTTTTATTCTAAAATAGACTAATCGACCTTTTAAGTGTGTTTTCTCAACATAATGAGCGACTTTTTCATAATGTTCTTCAGCAACAAGTAGGCTTAAACCAAAGCCGTGCATGACCCGTTCAATCGTACCTTCCCATGCTTTTTCGGTGTCTGATACTTTAAGTAATTCACCAATAAAGGGCAGTTGTTCTTCTGCAATCTCTAGTGTTTTGGCGAGTTGTTGACGAATCTTTAAAGTATTGAGGGGAATATTATTTTGACGTACTTTAAGCGAGGTTATTTCGTTATTAAGGCCATTAATTTGCTCGTCAAATTGTGAGCGGGAAATGGTAATATCAATTTTTTGGAGTTCAATATCATTTTGTTGCTTTTCAATCTGTTGTTGTTGCTGTTCAGTCGCGAGTCGATTTTCATAAAACTGTTCATTATCTTTAGCCGCTTCGAGGGTTAAGGCATGACAAAAAGTATGATAGCGTTGAGCTTGGCGTTTTTTATCTTGTTGCGTTACATCTAAGCGTTGAATCTCTGCACGAATAGCATCTAAGCGTTGACCGCCACTGTCTTCAATACTATGTTTAAGATGTTGTTGTTGGTCGCGTAGTTCGATTAGTTTTGTTTGTTGACGACCCAAGCGGTTTTGTAATTTTTCGCGTTCAGTGCTTTGTTTTTCTATGCGTAAATTAAATAAGCGTACTTTATGTTGGGCGAAAAATGGGTCGATAGCCTCTCGACAACGTGCATAAATATCACGATGTTGGGCGTGTTGCTGATGTTTTTTATAATCTGCAATAATTGGGGTGAGCAGGCTTAATTGTTGTTTAGATTTTAAAACCGATTCATGGGCACGATTAAGATTTTCAAATTCACTACAAATAGACTGTACACGTGCTTGAACAGGCGGTGCTTCCAGCATATGTGTACGTACAAATTCGGTTAAATTGCCGACCGCTTTCATTGAAACCGTTTGATAAAGTAATTCTAAGGCTTGTTCGCTATTGATGCCTAACTGGCGGCGAAATTCAGCGGAATAATCTTTGAATGAGTCAAAAAGTTGTACCGATTTACGCCGTTTTAGGCGTTTTTTTAAGTCATGAATATCATTACCGAATTGTGAAAAATGCTCATCAATACTCAGTGCTTCAGTGCTAATAATATAAAATCGAGCGGGTTGGTTTTGATCTTCTTTGCTCCAAAATACTTGAGCAAGCGTGACATTACTTTTATAGCCTTGATTATAAAAATGACCTAATAACACGCTGTAGTTGTTAGTATCGCGTAATGCCACTTGTTTGGCACTTAGGTTTTCGGCATCCTTTTCACTTTTATAATGCCCACGTACATAAGAGGTTAGGTTACGTTCTTTTCCCTCTGCTCCAGCGGCTTTGTTATAGGTTATTTTTTGGCTAGGTACGAGTAGAGTGGTTAAAGCATCTACAACCGTTGATTTTCCTGAACCAATATCGCCGGTTAATAAGGCATTTTCACCTTTAGGCTGAATATGCCAAATATATTTATCAAAGGTCCCCCAATTTAATAGTTCAAAGTGCTGGAGTCGAAAGCCTACGGCAGGATTAGGTGTACTCATAATGATGATTCTCTACTGGTTTAGGCGTTTGATTCCGCGTAGGTTTGATAGGATTTTAATTTTTCATTAAAATCAGCAATCCAATTGGCATCGATTAAGGCAATAATAATACGTTGAATTTCAACACTGTCATTATCATTTTTTAGTTTGCGTAAAAAGCCTAAATCGATGACTTTATTAATCGTTGCATTGATGCTGGCTGCCATTTGAGCTTCATTGCTTTTATCAGGCATATAGACTTGCATTAAATTCACTAAATCTTCACGGGCAATAATCACGCGAGTGAGTTCGCCTGAACTATCAGATTCGGATATTTTTTTGCGTAATAAGACGCAGAGTAAACTAATGGGATAACTTAGCGGGCGACGAGCAATTAAACGGGGTAATGATTTTTTTTCATCTTCTTTAGGCTGTTGTTGCATTAACCATGCATAACCTTCATTATCATTTTTATCTAAGGTCAGTCCCATCACATCAATATAATCAATGACCTTGGCTTCTAAGCTTAATAAATCATTCCATAATAGAGGATGTTGATGTCTAAATAAAATGCCTTTCAAAAGTTGAATAACAATAGGGGCAAGTTCAGGTTGGTGCGGGTGGGTGTCTATTTCTTCTTTAGTATCGGTCATAATATTTTTTAACGTGTAAAAATAATGCTGGGCATTTTAACGGATTTGCCGTCACCACTTTCATTGAGCCAATGAATATCGACTTCTTTTTGGTTGTCAACTAAGGCATTTGCATTATCTTGGCAAGCCAGATTCATGTATGCAACCAATTCGCTAAGGCCTTTTTCTAAGGGGTGTAGTTGGCAAATTTCTTGTAGGGTAATTTGCGGCTTATTTTGTAGGGCTTTACGAATACGTGCTTGTAGCATAGGCACATCGATATAGTGTTGAGTGTAGAGTAAATCACTGGCAAAATCAGCCAGACCTGATTGGAGCTTAATATCTTCAATAATAGGGCGTTGTGGCGGATGAAATAGCGTGCGGGCAATGGGTAATTGGATATTGGCTTTGGTATCATCAACACTGGCAAAGTCTTTTTCTTTGGGCTGATTTTGTTTAATTGCGATAGCCGAGGTTTCAATATCATGAATCATAGCCATGATGCGTTTATTTTCCAGCCATACTTGGTCGTCTAAATAACGGCGTAATTGCTCAATTAAACTGGAATTAGTCCGTTGTACTTTTTCGCCAGCTTCTAATAAATGATATTTCATTTTAGGCAGTAATTCATCAGGTTCACAGCTTTTTACTTCTTCGAGTGCGAGTACTTTTTGAATCAGTTCATTAAAATTTTCTTGTTTGGCAGGCGACATCAATAAGCCCCAGAATGCTTGAAAACTTTTACCTTGATCAGAATCGCCAATTTGGTCTTGTTCGCCAAAAATTTCATCGAGTAAATCGCCTTTATTTTTTTGACTTAGAGTGATTTTTTCACGAGTGCTACGGTCTAAGGCACGAAAATTTTCTTCAACTTGACGGAAATCCATCAGTAAGCTGCGAGCGGTTTCTTCAAGCTGATAAAAGCGTTCTTTGACTTGGCGCGGATCATAACTTAAGGTTGCACCCTGTTGTAAGCTGGTGATTTCAGCATCAATGGCTTGTTTTTGGGCTTCAAGTTCCGCAATGCGTTTTTCAGGGTCAGTTTGAGTGGTGTGTATAATGGTTTCTAATAGCTCAAACACGGTGAGTAAGCGTGATTCGGTACCAATAAATTGTTTTTGTTCGAGACTGTGCAGCCATTCAATGGCTTTTTCACTGGCAGGGGTTAAATCAAATTCAGGTTCGTCACTATTATTTGCATAATATTTACGCAAAAATGCATTCTCACCACTTGCCCAGTCTGTTAAATAGGCTTTTGCCGTTTTAGGGTATTTACGGCGATGAACTTGGCGTACATGAAATAAAGTATCATCAAGCTTTTCAATCAGTTCGCTTTGAGATAATGAGCGACTATTACTTTGAATAAAAACACGATAAAAAAAACTAATGATAAGCGGGGCATTATCGGCACAAAGTAAACGCCATGTTGCGTGTTTTTGCCGTAGGGTGAGTAAGTAATCGTGTTCCATAAGGTTAAAAGTTATTTTTGAGTTCACGTAAGACAGTGAAAACCTCTAAATCTGAACGATTTTTTAGGTTTAAGTGTTGGTGTATTTCAAGGCTATCACAACGTAAAAAAGGATTGATTTTAAGTTCTTGAGCGAGTGTTGTGGGGACGGTGGATTTATTTGCTAAGCGTAAGGCTTGTATTTTTGTATAGTGATTTTGTAAGTCAATATTATGGGCTTCAACCGATAAAGCGAAGCGGGCATTGGCTACGCTATATTCATGGGCACAATATATTTTGGTATCAGCAGGTAGAGCTTTAAATTTTTGCAGTGAGTGATACATTTGTTCAGCGGTACCTTCAAATAATCGTCCGCAGCCCATTGAAAATAAAGTGTCTCCACAAAATAAGGCGTTTGCATCTGGAATATAAAAAGCGATATGCCCGAGGGTGTGTCCTGAGCATTCAATGATTTCAATAGTGTAATCACCGAGCGTTAAGCTGTCGTTTTCAGTGAGTAAACGATCAATTTCGGGAATACGAGCGTTATCACTTTTTGAGCCTGCAATTTTGCATTGGGTGGCTTTTTTTAACTCAACGTTGCCGCCTACATGATCGTGATGGTGGTGGGTATTTAAAATATAGGTGAGTTGCCAGTTTTGTTGCTTTAAATAATTTAAAACAGGTTCTGATTGAGCAGGATCGATAACCGCTGTTTCGCCTGATAACTCATCGTGAATGAGATAAATATAGTTATCATTTAACACGGGAAGTTGTGTGATTTTTAGCATAATTGAGCTTTAATCGTTTGCAAGGCAGCAGGATTAATTTTTTCAGTGCGTTGATGACCTTCACATAATGCGCCACGAAAACCTAAATAATCGGCTTGTAATGGCGATAATTTAGCAATATCAGTGGCGCGGAGTGAGCCAGCTAAACCACAGAGTAATTGTGACTGTTTAGCTAATTGGGCAAAATATTGTATGTTTGAAAATGGCATCACTTGAGTCAGGCTGCCTTGGTTTTTGTCCATAGTGTCTAACATGACACCGTGAAAACCTGCTTTAGAAAACAACGTTAAACTCTGAATGTCAGGTTGTTGGTCGGCAAAGAGTACCGCAATTAATTTCAGTCCTGCGTCGGTGAATATTTTTAAGTCATTGATAATATCAGCCCAATTATCACTGGGAAAAAAGCCAATTTTAATATAATCAACCTTGGTATTTGCCATTTTATTGATTGCATCAACGATAATGTCTGTTTGCATGGGTAAATCGCCAATAGTGGCACTGATGGGTGTCTGTTTATTTATGTGCGTTACAATTTTTTGCACAAGCGATACCTCTAAAGCCCCCAATGCTCCAAGTTTAGGCTGTTTTAAATCAATAATATCAACATGAGCGGCTTGGGCGAGTAAGGCTTCTTCTAAGCAATTAACACTGGCTAACATCCGACTCATTATTATTTTTTCTCTCTTAATTTTTGTTCGATGGCATGGGTAATCCATGACCAAGCTTGTTTTTCTTTGACACCCGCGGTTTTGTGAAAACCAATATATAGATATTCTAATTCAGTATTAATTTTGGCGGGTGAAATGCGATCAATGCGACTGAGTAAAATAGCCGCTTCTAAAACTGAAAATTGAGCCCGATTAAAACCTGCAAAGGGTTGATGATTAACACGGTGTACCGCTTGGCAATAGAGTTTAGGCCGTACGGTGTCGTCGTCAATATGAGTAAGTTTAACTTCGCAGTGGGCTAAGGTATTTTGTAGGGTATGACCTGATATTTTTTGAGCTTTTTCTAATACCCAATCGTGATGATTGGTTAAACAGCCGGCAAATACTCTGACATCATCGGTGTAATTAATGGTGGCGACTTTGGTTTCAATAATATTATCTAAGGTCGTTGAGGGACGAAAAGGCAAGATGATAAACTCATCGCCTGCCGCATGGATACCCATCGGAGCTACATGAGGCTCACCTGCGGCATTTTCGGTAATAACTATGGTTTCTTGAATCATGATTTTTTAAGTGTGGTTCCTGAGGGCTTAAAGCTATGTAAATCAATCGTTGAACTTTTGATTTTTGCAGCACAGCCCCAGTTTAAAGGTTGATCTTGATTAAAACGTTTACCCAATTGCCAAGCGGTTTCGGCACGGGCAAGTTCAACGCCTAAATAAAAGGCATGACCCGCATCATTTTCAACCTGTAACTTAGGGTATAAATCAAATGGGTCAATGGCGCTGTGAAGTCCGTCACGATTATAAATATGCACCCCTTCTGGGCTAATTTGAATACGAAAACTAGGGTCTTTCACTTGGTCGGCAAAGTCTTGAATTTCATCAAGTTGATAGGGAAAGGGCGAGGTTTCGTGTAATGCCATTAAATTATTATCTATATGCTTGGGCAGGCTGTTAGTTTCTTTGGCGGCATACATTATGCGGCGGGCAATATCAGCTTCTTTTATGGCACGATTCGCATGTTGACTGACTTCTGTTGCTAGAATATTATTAATATTAAGTTCAGAACAAATACCGAGTAATAAAGCATTCATGCCAGCGGTATCCGCATGCGTGAGTTCTGTGATATTACCTACGCCGAGCATCATTTCAATGTCTGGATATTTTTCACGTACTTGATGATAACGCACGATAGACGTGGTAAAACCAAAATGTATCGGGTCAAGTATGGGGTCAACAATAAACCGTTTATTTTTAGCCTGTAAAACAGCGATACTATGATCTAAACTCTGAATGTCGGTATGTGTTTCAGGAATTAGAATCGGCACAGCATCGACTTCATCAGCAACCCATAAAGTGCTTTCATGCAAACTGAGCATATAATCTGCTCCTGCGTTCGCACCGCGTAATAAATCATCGGTTTCTAATGAATCAATACTGACTTGAAAGCCTTCTTGTTTTAAACCTTGAATAATGGCTTCCATTTGTGGAAATGGCGTATCGGGCAAGCAGCCAATATCAATAATATTAGCGCCATTTTGTTGGTAATAATAAGCTCGCTGTATGACTTCATCGACATTTAGATTGGGGGCATCGACAATTTCTGCAAAAATATTGACGGCATAGCGACTTAAATCAATTTTATGGGCTTGTTTACCAAAAAATAACGGCAAATCTTTAAGTTCTTCAGGGCCGCGTTCAACCGGTAAATTTAAAGTTTTGGCGAGCTGTTCTAAATCACCTAAGCAACGCCCTGGTACGATAATACGGTCGGCGTTAAAGGTGTCTTTTAAACGTCGAGCAATCATCTCTGCGGTCATTAACGCAGCGACTTTAACACCAATTTGATGGATGGTGTAATCAAATTCAGGCTGCATGGTGTCTAAAATTTGATGCAGTTGTTTTTCAGCGAGTTTGCCGGTTAAAAATAAAATATGTTCTTTCATTTATAAACAGCTAAAGCATGGCTTAGGTCATCAACACTTTCAACCACGGTTGTATATTCAAAATCACGTAGTTTTTCAGTTGCTTCAAGATCAATTTTGCGTGGATAAACCATCACTTCACCGCTGGGGGCTGTGGTTTTCATTTCAGGGGCAATATCGCAAGGGTAAACAATATTAGGCACACGGCATTTTCCTGCTTGAGAAAATAAATTAGTGACTAATGAGTCGGAGATACCTAATACACATTTAGCAACCGTGTTAGAAGTGGTGGGGGCAAGCACTAAGGCTTGATAGTAATCTTTATAAAATAAGCCCACAGGTGGCGCGGAGGCAGCTTTATCTCGATAAACTTTAACCTTATTGCGGAGATCATTAATATCAATGCTGTACATTTTTAAGACTTCTTCACCCGCTTGGCTTAGATATAAATCGACATGATTAAAGGTGAGCATAAGCTCAATACACTCTTCAATATAATGTCCTGAGCCAGTAACTGCCCATGCAATGCGAGGTGAATTCATAAAATCATCATAAATAAATTAGAAGGCTATTATTATACGCTGACCTTATGATAGCGGTGTATTTCTTGAAAAATTTGGTTCTATTATGGGGCGAGCCTCATGGAACGGTATTATTATCCTGTATAATTTTGTTAATAAATTTAGTGCATATTAATGAGTACATAAAACCAATGAATAACCCAATAGAATCTGAACAAATCAAAGAAATAAAGCGTCGTAGGTCTTTTGCCATCATTTCCCATCCTGATGCGGGTAAAACGACCTTAACCGAAAAATTATTATTATTTGGCGGTGCCATTCAACAAGCGGGCTCGGTGAAAGGGCGTAAAGCTGACCGTCATGCCACCTCTGATTGGATGGAGATGGAAAAACAACGGGGGATTTCAGTGACCACTTCTGTGATGCAGTTTGAGCATAAAGACTGTATTTTAAATTTATTAGACACTCCCGGACATGAAGATTTTTCTGAAGATACTTATCGTACCTTAACCGCAGTTGATTCAGCACTTATGGTGATTGATGTTGCCAAAGGGGTTGAGAATAGAACCATTAAATTGATGGAGGTGTGTCGCTTGCGTACTACGCCGATTATCACCTTTATTAATAAGTTGGATAGAGAAGGCCGCGACCCGATTGATTTATTAGATGAGGTGGAGTCGGTATTAACCATTGATTGTGCACCGATGACATGGCCGATTGGTATGGGTAAACGTTTTAAAGGCGTTTATCATTTATATACCGATACCGTACATTTATTTAGTGCCACGCATGGCGGTAAAATCATGGAAGGCGAAGTGATTAAAGGCTTAGATAATCCATTATTAGATGAATTATTAGGTGATCAAGCTGAGGAATTGCGTGAAGAAATTGAATTGGTGCAAGGGGCGAGTCATGAATTTAATTTAGAACAGTATTTAGCGGGTACACAAACGCCGGTCTTTTTTGGTTCGGCAATTAATAATTTTGGTATTTTAGAGTTATTAGATGCGTTTGCCGATTATGCACCGATGCCACAATCTCGTGAAGCGGAACAGCGTTTAGTTGCTGCAAAAGAAGAAACTTTTAGTGGTTTTGTGTTTAAAGTACAGGCGAATATGGATCCTTCGCATCGCGATAGAATTGCCTTTATGCGGATTTGTTCGGGTAAATTTGATAAAGGCATGAAAGTGAATCATGTGCGTTTAGGTAAGAAAATTCAAGTATCGAATGCCATTACCTTTAAAGCAAATACGCGTAAACACGTTGAAGATGCGTATTCAGGCGATATTATTGGCTTACATAATCACGGTACGATTCAGGTAGGGGATACGTTTACTGAGGGTGAAACTTTAAAGTTTGGCGGGATTCCTTATTTTGCACCTGAATTATTTAGACGGGTAGTCTTAAAAGATCCTTTGCGTAGTAAGGCGTTGCAAAAAGGGCTTGTACAGCTGACAGAAGAAGGGGCAACCCAGCTTTTTAAGCCACTTAAAAATAATGATTTAATTCTTGGCGCGGTGGGTGTTTTGCAGTTTGATGTGACCGCATTTCGCTTGAAAGGCGAATATAACGTCGAGTGTGTTTATGATAATATCGCGATTAATACCGTGCGTTGGGTGACATCTGATAATGCCATTAAATTAGAAGAATTTAAACGTCGGGTATTTGATAATTTGGCGGAAGATGGCGGGGGCTATTTGGTGTATTTAGCCACCAGCCGCGTTAATTTACAGTTAACAGAAGAACGCTGGCCTGATATTACCTTTAGTGCCACGCGTGAATTATAGGCTAAATGGGGTATGTTAGAGATTACACCTGAAATGATTGGTTATATTGCGGCGAGTTTGACGACAGCTTCATTTTTACCGCAAGCCATTATGACCTTAAAAACACGTGATACCGAAGGCTTATCGTTGGGAATGTATAGTTTATTTACCAGTGGGGTGTTCTTATGGCTGGTTTATGGGGTGATTATTAAAAATAATGTCATTATTTTTGCTAATAGCGTGACGTTATTCCTTGCGTCTATTATTTTAGCTTTTAAGCTAATCCATACGATACAAAAAATACGCAATAAATAATAATAAAAATAACTAAAAGCAGGAATAAAGAGCATGAAAAAAATTGTCGTTATTGATGATACGCAAATGAATTTAACTTTAATTTCGCATTGGATTAAAAAAATGCCAAATTATGAGGCTATCAGTTTTTTAGAGCCTAGAGAAGCCTTAGAATTTTGTTTAAACACCCCGCCTGAATTAATTATCATTGATTATATGATGCCTGAAATGAATGGTTTAGAGTTTATAGCTGCGTTTAGGGAAAAGTATGTTAAAGCTGAAATTCCTATTTTAATGGTGACCGCTAACGATCAAAAAGATATTCGTTATGAGTCGTTAGAAGTAGGTGCAAATGATTTTTTAACTAAGCCGATTGATAAAACCGAGTTTTCATTACGGGTGGAAACCATGCTGACTTTACGTGATAACTATGTGAAATTGGCAGACCAAACGCAATGGTTGGAATATAAAGTACGTAAAGCGATTAAAACGGTATTAGAACGCGAACAAGAAATTATTTATCGTTTAGCAAAAGCAGCGGAATATCGTGATCCTGAAACGGGCGGGCATATTAAACGTATGGCTCGCTACTCCCAACATATTGCTAAAAATTTAGGTTTGTCAGTCAAAGAGCAGGATTTAATGCTAGAAGTTGCTCCGATGCATGATATTGGTAAGGTGGGCATACCTGATGGTATTTTATTAAAAGAAGGCAAACTCACGCCTTTGGAGTTTGAATTAATGAAAGAACATGCCCAAATGGGCTGTGATATTTTATCGGGCAGTGATTCAGATTTATTGCAGATGGGAGCGGTAGTTGCCCAAACACATCATGAAAAATTTAATGGTAAAGGTTATCCAAGTGCATTAGTCGGTGAGGCGATTCCTATTTTTAGTCGTATTATTGCCGTTGCTGATGTATTTGATGCTTTAACCTCGGTGCGCCCTTATAAGCACGCGTGGAAAATAGAGGATGCCATTAAGTTGTTAAAAGATGAGTCAGGTGAGCATTTTGATCCAAAATGTGTCGAGGCATTTTTACAAAACTGGGATGCCGTTTTGGCGATTAAAGATAATTTTAAAGATGAATAATTAAATTTATTAATAGGGTGGCTGGCTATGATTAAATTGCATAATTTTTTAATTGCATGGGGTATTTTTATTTTTGGGGCATTTGTGTCATGGAAAATTAATCAATGGCATTATGGTGCGCCTACTTTTCAGGTAGATAAAAAGCATATTGAATATAGCAATTATAAAAAAGCAATTTATCCTATCGCATCTAATTTAATGCTAAATGAAGAGAAAAAAAAGTTAGGTCAATTATTATTTTTTGATCCTCGCTTATCTAAAAATAATGATACGAGTTGTGCAACGTGTCATGACTTATCAAATGGAGGGGATGATGGCTTGGTGTGTTCAAAAAATTCTCAAGGGTTAAAAGGAGATATTAATGCCCCGACTGTTTTTAATAGCGCTTTTAATTTTAGGCAGTTTTGGGACGGGCGTGCGGATACCTTAGAAGAACAGGTTAATGGGCCGGTGACTAAACATGTTGAAATGAATACCACATGGCCTGATATTATTAGCAAATTGAAAAAAGATAGGGGTATGGTGGCATTTTTTAAACAGCAATATCCTAAGCAAGGTATTAGTCGATATGCGATTAGTAACAGTATTGCTATTTTCGAGCGGAGTTTGACTACGCCTAATTCACGTTTTGATTTATTTTTAAAGGGTGAGCAATCTGCACTGACAGCAAAAGAAAAACAAGGTTATCAATTATTTAAAGAGATAGGCTGTATTAGTTGCCACCAAGGGATAAATATGGGAGGTAACTTTTATGAAAAACTGGGCGTAGTCAATGATTATTTTAAGGATAAAGGGAAAATTACTAAGGCAGATTTAGGGCGGTTTAATTTAACCGCTGATAGTGATGATAAATATGAATTTAAAGTCCCTAGTCTGCGTAATATTGCATTAACGGCGCCTTATTTTCATGATGGCAGTGCTAAAACCTTAGAGAAGGCTGTGAATACGATGGCGTATTATCAGTTGGGGGTAAAGTTGAAAGACAATGAACGCCAGCAGCTTGTTGATTTTTTAAAGACCTTAACAGGGCGTTATCAAGGTAAAGCATTATGAATATTAATAAGTTTGTTTTATGTAGTGCTTTGATAATGTTATTTTTTTTATCCTTTTATGTGTATACGTTTGATGCCTCTTTACAGCATACTTTGATGCGTCAGCATGCGGAATTAAAGGAGGAATCATTAAATATTAAGCAATCGATGTTGCGTTTAAAATACCGTGAAGAATTAAATTATGATGGTTTGAATAGATATAGCGATGATTTCCAAAATACGATTATTCAATTAAAAAGTAGTGTGGATAAATTAGCGAATAAACAAGATGCACAGGAGTTGAATCGGCTTGTCAGTGATATTCACCTTACCTCGGTACGCTATCGTGATTTAATTGAAAAATTTAAATCACATTTAGCTGTCTTAAATAATTCATTTTATTATTTTAAATATTTAACACATTCTATTGCTGAATATAATTTTAACGAAGAGACAATCTTGTTACTTTATCATTTGCAGCATGATATTTATGATTATTACAATAATAATCAAAGTAAAAAGAAAGCGATTTTTGACGGTATTAATGCACTAGAACAACATAAAGACGCTTTGCAGGAGCGTCAACAGCATGATTTAAATAGAATTATTCAATATACTCAGTTGGTGGTTGAGTACAGCCATGAAATTAATGCTATCTGGTCGTTAGGGCTTGAAATATCTGCTATTGAAAGTAATCAGTTAGATTATTTTCAACAAAAATTGCTCGCCTATTCCTTAAAATATTCTTATAAAGCAAGTATTGTTGAAGATGTATTGGTGGCAACAGCACTGTTTACTATTTTTATTATTATCTCATTAATTGTGTTTATTATACGAAAATCATCTGCCCTAGATGATGCCTTACGGAATATTGAAAATCAACAGTTTGCCTTAAATCAGCATGCTATTGTCAGTAGTACGGATACTAAAGGTAATATTAAATATGTTAATGACAAGTTTTGCTGTATTTCTGGTTTTGAACGCAGTGAATTAATCGGTAAAAATCATCGTATTATTAATTCCGGCTATCACTCGACTGCTTTTTTTGAAGATATGTGGAAGACACTTTATAGTGGCGAAGTATGGCATGGTGAAGTGAGAAATAAAGCAAAAGAAGGGGGGTATTATTGGGTCAGAGCCTCTATTGTGCCGATTTTTGATAGGCATCATAATTTAGACGAATTTATTGCTATTCGTACCGACATTACCCTGATAAAAACATTAGAAGAAGAACTGAATAAAGGACAGATTTTTTTAACGCAAATGACGGATGCAATGGCACAGGGCATGTATGCAATGGATAGTGCAGGAAATTGTACTTTTTGGAATAAAGAAGCAGAACGTTTATTAGGTATTTCTAAAGAGGAATTGTTAGGCACGAATATTCACGAACATATTCATTATCAAGATAGTGAAGGTAATCATGTGCCAAGAGCGGATTGCTTAACAAAGCATTGCATGGATAGAAAAGAATTATTTCATTCTGAAACGGATGTCTTTACGCGTAAAAATGGTGAAATATTTCCTATTTCTATTACAGCGGTGCCTTTGATCGAAAATGGAGAATTAATGGGCTCGGTCGCGGTATTTTCTGATATCTCTAAGCGTAAACAGGAGGAAGCAGTGTTAAACAAAGCACTCTTAGATGCTGAATTAGCGAATCAGGCAAAAAGTGATTTTTTAGCCAATATGAGCCATGAGATTCGTACGCCGATGAATGGCATTATCGGTATGACGGATTTGGCCTTAGAAACGGATTTACCGGCGGAACAAAAAGAGTATATGAAGATTGTGAAGCAATCAGCCGCTGCATTAATAACCATTATTAATGATATTTTAGATTTCTCTAAAATTGAATCGGGAAAATTAGAACTTGAAGCCGTTGAATTTAATTTACATCAAGTATTAAGGTTGGTGGTGCAATCACTTGCCAGTAAAGCAAGTGCAAAAGGGCTTAAATTAAAACTCAATATCGCTCGTGATGTGCCGTTTGAATTAGTGGGTGATTATGGACGCTTACGCCAAATTATTATTAATTTAATCGGTAATGCGATTAAGTTTACGGCACAAGGCATTATTTATGTGAATGTGGAAGTGAGGGCATACGATGATACGCAGGTTGATTTGGTGTTTTCTGTCAAAGATAATGGTATTGGTATCCCAAAAGATAGGCAAGATAGTATTTTTTCTTCTTTTTCACAGGTTGATAGCTCGATTTCTCGTAAATTTGGCGGTACCGGATTAGGCTTAACGATTTCGCGTCAATTAGTGTATTTAATGAAGGGGAATCTTTGGTTAGAAAGTGAGGAAGGCACAGGTAGTACGTTCTTTTTTAATGCTAAATTTATATATCATCAGGATGCCGATTTATTAGACTATAAGGATGATTTAGGGGCTAAAACCGCTTTAATTTTAGAAAATGATAATGAACCCCGTTTATTTTTACAGGAAACCTTAGAGCGTTGGGGGATGCTGGTGAGCGTAGCTAGTAATTATATTGAAGCAAGGAATTTTATTGATAAGCAAACCAGTCATTTTGATTTAGTGTTATTAGCACCTAGTGAGGATAATAATCAACAGCAAGAAGTGATTGATAAAATAGCCCTTTCACCTTTTATATTATTACTGGAGGCGGATAAATTATTAACACATTATCCACAATATAAGCATTTTAAATATAAAGGGGTTTTAAATAAGCCACTTGACCCATCCGAATTATTAGATGAAGTGCATAATGTTTTAGGTGGTTGTGTTAGTAACGCGTATGAACAGGATGTTATTAAAAAGACGATAAAATTAACTATTCTGGTGGCGGAAGATAATAAAGTTAATCAAATGTTGGCGATTAATCTATTAGAAAAGCAGGATCATCAGGTGACGATTGCGGAGAATGGCCAAGAAGCGATTGAAAAATATCAACAAGGTGCTTTTGATTTAATTTTAATGGATTTTCAAATGCCAATTATGGGGGGCTTAGAAGCCACTGAAGCCATTCGTAAATTAGAACAGCAATCAGGTGAAAATATTATTATTATTGCTATGACGGCAAATGCAATGGCTGAAGACAGGCAGCGTGCATTAGATGCAGGTATGAATGATTATATTTCTAAGCCGATTGATAGCCATATTTTATTTGAAAAATTATCATTTTATTTTGATGATGCAGAAGTAGCAATGGATGTTGAAATCGAAAATGAAAATGTGACTGTTAAAAATGATAAGCAAGATCCGTTAGTGATTTGTGATTGGCAATCTGCTGTTGAACGTATGGGTGATGATGAAGAAATACTCATGACCTTGGCTGATATTTATCATGAGGAATATTTAGCATCATTAGCTAACATTAACCATGCGTATCAACAAAAAGAACGTGAAGTATTAGCACGTGAATTGCATACTTTAAAAGGCATGGTATCGAATTTTTCAAGTAATAGTTTAGTTAAATTATTGCAAGCTTTAGAAACACAATGCTTAACTGAATTACCGACTGAGGAGCAATTACAATTTTCACATATTGAAGATTTAGCAATTCAATTGCATAAATTTTTAAAAGACAAAGCCCTTTAAAAAAGCAGTGTTTTAGATTGTTGCCCTGCTATTTCAGTGACAAGTTTAGGGACGAGGTAGCCTGATAATTGGGTTTGTAAGGTTTGATGTAATTGAATGGCTGTATTTTTATCAATTTCAAAATGAGCCGTGCCTTGGGCTTTATCAAGCAGATGTAAATAGTAAGGTAAAATACCTGCTGTAAAGAGTTTTTCGCTTAATTGCTTTAAGATTGTTGGGGTGTCATTAATGCCGTTTAATAATACAGATTGATTGAGTAGGGTAATATTAGTTTGTTTCAACGATAAACAACGGCTTATTACCTCATCACTTAATTCGTTAGGGTGATTGCAGTGAGTAACGATAATAATAGGCAGTGTTGCATTATTCAGTAGTTTAATGAGTGAAGGGGTAATGCGTGCAGGTAGCACAATGGGTAGCCGAGTATGAATACGTAAACGTTTGATGTTAGAGAGTTGACTGAATGTTTCAATCAATTCCTGCAAGCGGTTGTCGTTGAGTAATAAAGGATCACCACCACTTAAAATAACCTCATCAATGTGAGGATTAGCGATTAAATACTGTACAACGGCGTGTTGTTTTGATTGCGTTAATTGCACCTCATGGTAAGGAAAGTTACGACGAAAGCAGAAGCGGCAGTTAATCGCACAGGCTCCTGTTAAAATTAATAAGATACGATTGCTGTATTTATGAATAAGACAATCGTGTTTTAAGGCATTTAAATCGCCAACCGGGTCAGCTTGGTAATTTGTGGGGTTATTAAATTCTTGGGAAATAGGCAGGACTTGTTTGAGCAAAGGGTCGTTAAGATTACCTTTTTTCATGTTCTCGGCATAACTTAATGGCACACGAAAGGGAAAATCAAGTGTTGCTGCGTTAGAGTATAAGTGATTATCAATCTCTAAAAAATCTAATAAGGCTTGGGGTTGCGTAAACGCGTGTTTAAGTTGTTGTTGCCAAGTAAGTTCCGAGGTGTTCATAGGTGATATAGTGTGCCTTAATAAGCTGGGTCACGGTATAATAACAAAAATTTTAGTTAGATAAATAATAGAGGATAAAATGGCAAGTTATAGTACCAGTGAATTTAAAGCGGGTTTAAAATTAATGTTAGATTCAGCTCCTTGTTCTATTATTGAAAATGAATTTGTAAAGCCCGGTAAAGGTCAAGCGTTTAGTCGGGTTAAATTTAGAAATTTACAAAATGGCCGTGTGGTAGAACGGACTTTTAAGTCGGGTGAATCGCTGGAAGCGGCGGATGTGATTGAATTGGATATGCAATATTTATATCATGACGGTGAATTTTTTCATTTTATGAACCCTGAAAGTTATGAGCAGTATCAAGCGGATGAAGTTGCAGTAGGCGATACTAAGTTATGGCTTAAAGAACAAGATATGGTGATTTTAATTTTATGGAATGATGCCCCGATTAGTGTTACGCCGCCTAATTTTGTGGAATTAGAAGTGACTGATACAGATCCGGGTTTAAAAGGCGATACCTCAGGTGGCGGCGGTAAACCAGCTACTTTACAATCGGGTGCGGTGGTGCGTGTACCTTTATTTGTGCAGTTAGGTGAAATGATTAAAGTGGATACGCGTACCGGTGAGTATGTTTCACGAGCGAAATAATTAAACGATGCAAAGTGATTGGCAACCGAGTTGCTCATTAGAGGTATTAAAGTTAAGGGCGAACTGCTTACAAGCGATTCGTTCTTTTTTTTATGAACAGGGTGTGTTGGAAGTAGAAACACCAATATTGGGTCATTTTTCAGGTACCGATCCTTATATAGACTGTTTTCAAACCCATGATGCGTCTTTAAAAACTGATTTTTATTTACAATCATCGCCTGAATTTGCGATGAAGCGTTTATTGGCATCAGGTTCAGGGTCGATTTATCAAATGACTAAAGCGTTTAGGCAGAATGAATCTGGACGTTTTCATAATCCTGAATTTTCGATATTAGAATGGTATCGCGTTGGTTTTAATTTAGAACAGTTAATGGCTGATGTTGAGGTGTTATTAGAACGTATATTGCCGCAAGCACTATTACAAAAACCGACAGAGAAAATAAAGTATTGTGATGTATTTAAACACTATACAGGGTTAAATGCCTTAGAGTTTGATATCGCTTGCTATAAGCAATGTGCTGAAAAATATAATTTATCTGATGCTCAAACAATTTGTGGTAAAAATCATGCGGCATGGCTGGAATTTTTATTTGATAGTTTAGTTCAGCCATCTTTAGGTTTAACCGAGGTTTGCATGGTTTATAATTATCCAGCATGTTTGCCTTCTTTGGCGCGGAGAGATGAAGCGAATCCTTTAATCGTATCCCGCGTGGAAGTGTTTATTAAGGGGATTGAAGTGGGTAATGGTTTTTTTGAATTAACAGATGCCGATGAACAAAATCAGCGTTTTGAGCAAGATTTATTACAAAGACAGCAAAATAATTCCACAATACTTAAAAAGGATCGTTATTTTTTGTCTGCTTTAGAGTCTGGTTTGCCAAGTTGTGCCGGTATTGCATTAGGCTTGGATCGTTTATTAATGTTGATAAGTGAAGCATCACATATCAAAGATGTATTAGCATTTCCTATTGAAACAGCTTAGATTATAAAATTTAAGCCTGATTTTAAATTATTTTTTCGGTTATTTTATTAAATTTACATGAAATATAAATTTTTAGCGTTTAGTTTAGCATTGTCGTCATTTACAGCTTATAGTGATGAAAAGGACTTTGTGGTTAATGATATTCAAGTACAAGGGCTACAACGTATTTCAGTGGGAACTGTGTTTAATTATTTGCCGGTTAATATTGGCGATACGTTGGTGCAAAAAAATGTAGCCCCTGCGATTAGAGCGCTATTTAAAACAGGGTTTTTTCAAAATATTAGCTTTCAACGTGAAAATAACACCTTATTAATTGCAGTGGAAGAAAGACCGTCTATTACAGAAATAGAAATAGAAGGCAATGATGATTTAAGTTCAGATGATTTACTGACGGCTTTAAAAGCGATTGGTTTATCCGAAGGCAAAGTGTTTAATCAGCAAATTTTAGATAAAGTAGAACAGGAGCTGAGTCGGCAGTATTTTAGCCATGGTAAATATGGTTTAAAGATTAATACTGAAGTGGTTAATTTAGAGCGGAATCGCGTAAAAGTAAAAATTAATATTTCTGAAGGGGTTGCAGCGAAAATTCAGTCTATTAATATTATTGGGCAACATGTTTTTGAGGAGTCTGATTTATTAAAGCAGTTTGAGTTAAGTACCACGGGTTGGCTTTCTTTTTATACTAAAGATGATCAATATTCCAAACAAAAATTAGCCGCTGATTTGGAACGCTTACGTTCATATTATTTGGATAGGGGTTATATTAATTTTAAAATTAAATCGACTCAAGTTTCCATGACAGCCGATAAAAAAAGTATTTATGTCACGGTTAATATTGATGAAGGCGATTTATTTACCTTAGGAAAAGTAAAGTTAAGCGGTAATTTGGTGGTTGAACCTGAAGAACTGATTAATTTATTGCAAGTAGGGCCGGGCGAAGTTTTTTCACGTAAAAATGCCACACAAACTTCTAAAGCCTTATCCGATAGATTAGGCGAAGAAGGTTATGCGTTTGCGAATGTCAATATGGTGCCGGATATTCATAACGACACCAACAAGATAGTAGATATGACCTTTTTTATTGATCCTGCGAGTCGTGTTTATGTCAGACGCATTAATATGCACGGCAATGTAAAAACCAGAGATCAAGTGTTACGTCGTGAAATGCGTCAAATGGAAAGTGCATGGGCATCTTCAAAAAATATTGAACGTTCTAAAGCACGTTTAAATCGTTTAGGCTATTTTGAAAATGTAGGTATTGAAACACCTTTAGTGCCAGGAACACGAGACCAAATTGATTTAAATTATACGGTGACTGAAAAATCATCCGGTAATTTGATGGCGGGTATTGGGTATTCTCAAACACAGGGTGTGATTTATAACGCGAGCGTGACGCAAGATAATATGTTTGGTTCAGGTAAGCGGGTTAGTTTGAGTTTTAATCGCAGTGATGTGTCAACTATGTATAGCTTGGGATTTACTAATCCTTATTTTACGCGTGATGGGGTGAGTTTGGGTTATAACGTGTTGTATAAAGAAACGGATGCACAAGCAGCGAATATCTCAAATTATTTAACCGATGTTGCCAGTTTAGGGCTTAATTTTGGTTTTCCTATTAATGAAAATCAGCGTTTTAATTTAGGGTGGGATGTTAAATTAACAACCTTAAAAGCCGGTGATTTTGCACCGCCTGAATTAAAACCATGGATTGATGGCAATGGTAGTGATTTTTTAACCTTTCCTTTGTCGCTTGGCTGGGTAAGAGATACCTTAGATAGGCCTACTTTTCCTAATGAAGGCAGTCAGCAACGTATTTCAGGGATGATAACCATACCAGGCAGTGATTTAGGGTTTTATAAAATTAGTGTGAAAGATAGGCATTATTTTCCATTAGCAAAAGATTTAGTATTGAAAGTAATGGCATCTGCTGCTTACGGCGGGGGTTATGGTGGCACCGATGGTTTACCTTTCTTTGAAAATTATTTTGGTGGTGGGGTGAATTCAGTCCGTGGTTTTCGTGATAATACTTTAGGGCCACGTGATCATTGTAATGGAGGATGCCTCGATAACATAGTAGAAGCCCGCCCATACGGTGGAAATATTAAAATCATGGGAAATGCGGAACTTATTTTCCCTATTCCTTTTATGTCGGATGTAGATTCAGTACGTTTAAGTGCATTTTTTGATATCGGGACAGTACAAGGACGTTATTCTGACCTTAATGGTAATATTATTGTACCTGATTTTGATTGGTCAGCGTTTAGATATTCAACCGGTGTGGCTGCTCAATGGTTGTCGCCCTTTGGAGCCTTGCAGATTAGTTATGGTATGCCACTTAATGATGAAGAAGGGGATGAAGTGCAGATGTTTCAATTTAGCTTTGGGTCGCAGTTTTGAAGGCTCAGGATTTAATCTCTTCAGGTTTAATTCCCCGCCGCTTGCGGCGTAAAATCTTTTGATCTTGTTGTTTGTGAGCTTACGCCAGCATAGCGTAAATTGCCTAATTTCAAATTAGGCGGCTATTTTTTTAAGTATTTTCTGATAATTCCAAGGAAAACAGCTATCAGGAGAAGCCTTAACCTGTGTTGGATTTTGTTGTATCCACGTTAGATAATCAAATGGATTTACATTGGCGTGTATACACGTTGAAATAACTGAGGTGAGTATGTCAGATATATCTGCACCCACTTGAGTTTGATAAAAATAAGCATTTTTACGATTGCGTATCGGGATTTTTAATTCAGCTTCCATCCGATTATTATCTAAGCGTGCATTATCTTTATGGCAAAATTGAACCAACCCGGTATATTGATTTAAAAAATAGTTCATCGCTTTTCCTAAACCGCTATTTTCCTCAACACTTTCATTTTCAAGCTCTGTTTCAAAGCGTTTTTTCATCGTATTCATGACGGGTAAGCTATTTTTTTGGTGATAACTTTGTCTTTCCGCTGGAGTCAGTTTTTCGTCTGTGCAATGGGTCTCATTGATCCAAATAGCGGCATATTGTTTCAGCACCCATTCAGCGCCTATAGGAAAATGTTCAATCAACTCGGCAAATTTTCGACGCGCATGCGCATTGCAAAGACTATGAATAACAGGGGT
>ENA-ORXI01000740-ORXI01000740.1-sediment-metagenome-genome-assembly--contig:-NODE-740-length-27232-cov-8.615909_pt1 | contig 27232 bp, 21 predicted proteins | sample MGYA00237861_ERZ511468 | MGnify/ENA primary metagenome ERZ511468 (study PRJEB26299, sample SAMN06266213) | sediment metagenome | isolation source: Hudson Canyon methane seep mesocosm | place: USA:Hudson...
CGCCAGCCTGTTCCCATAGAAATAACTTCTTTGGTATCCGCTTCAATAAAGATGGTTTTACCGTAATAATCGGTATCAATGGTTTTATTGGTAGCGCTTACATTCATTGAAGCCAATAGTGTAATTGCAATGGTGATGTGTAATAAATGTTTCATGTATTAGGCCGCCTCCGCGCGACATAAAGTGACTGCCAACAAATCATAATTGTCAGACATTAAAAATAGAATATTGCGACATGAGTGTTTGTTAGAGCAACTTATAGGCCATAAATTAAAAAATAATATAAAGATAAATTAAAACAATAAGCTGTAACCTTTTTACAGCTAGGTTTTGATGAAAAGTGCTGATATTTTCCCCATAGTGTCACAGTACCCCGACAACTGATGGTTTACTATGACAAATAATGGGTTTTTAAATATTTGAGATAATTATTGGGGGAGGTCTGGTAATTAATATTAAACTATTGATATGTATGTCTTTATTTGTAATTTTTCTACACTACTCTGTAGTAAAAACCTGTTAAAACAAACCCAAAGCTTACAGAAAGTAAAAGGTTGAGTCGTTTTAAAGCTGTAAAATTTTTAATGGCACTTAAAAATATTTAACCTATTGAAAGTAAAGTCCATTATTATTTTTCTGCAAAGTTTGATATCTGTCGTGAAATGGCAACAAAATTATTGTATTGAGTATTTAGAGTCTGAAATACTTGGGTGTTATCATTTTTTAATACAGTATTTTACAAAATTAAATTCATTCTAATTTTTTGAAATAAAAGACTTTATCTTTTGTAATAAGGGTTGTTTCTGATCCATCGTAAAGTAACATTTATGATGGGCCTTAAGTTTGTCGTAGTGAGAGTTCAGATTATTTATTTGATCAGCTAATTGTGATGCCTGAAGTTTTGCTTTATCTATTTCGAGATTAATTTCCCTATTGGCTTTTAATAGAGCAGCAGATTCTTGTAATAATGCTGCGAGTTCTTTATTAGAGTTGTCAGAAGAATTGAATTTTTTATTGTTAATTCTGGATATTTTATTTTCCAGTTCCAAGGTACGCTGAGTAATTGACTTGCCCTTATTACATAAGGCTTGGAGATAGCTCTGATGATCAGTTGCCTGAACGCCCAGGGAGCTATTGTTTTTCTTGATACTAGAAGAAAACTGTTCTGCTTGCACCAGAACTTTCTGGATAGCATGATCTTTTGCTTCCAGGTAGCTATCAATGACAGAACTAATATCTAGGAACACGGCTTTGTTTAAAGCTTGAATCATTTGTGTCATGCCAATATTATCATCGTGAAAATGATCACTAATCACTCTGTGAAACTGGTTTAACATGAAACAATAGCCACCTAGATAATGGCTAAGTGACAAACCGATACGCTCATGCGTCTGTCCAATTCGTTCAGCATTATCGAAATGGGCTTTGCCTATTTCACCGCTGAACAAAATATCAATCCAGTGCTTTCTAAGTGCTTTTCTGGTAATTAAAATACTATCTTTTGAGGGAAAAAAAGCCATAATTTCAGGGGTTTCAGCAATTTGCACCTCAAACCTATCCAATACATGGTCAATCGAAGGTTCAAGAATTGACTGGATTTTCTTCATTGTCGCCAGGGTTTCTTTATCAAAGCAAAGGAAATGTAATCTTTGTTCTATGATTTCTGTATAAGACATTTCAGGTGACCGTTAATTTAGAGGGTTTAAGTTAAAACGTTGCCTTTGCTATCAGAGGCATACAATGTTGCTTAATTGCTGTAAATAATATCAGAAATTTTTGTAAGGGTTAAAACTTACTCGAGATTATTCAAGAATTTTGCTTGTGGGTTTAGGTTTAGTATAGCTAAGCCGAATAGAGTGCAAGGTTTTTTCTTTACACTGTTTTTGTAAGGAATGTTCTAGTCAAGCGACCTATTGTCATTATTCATTTGTTAAAGGAATCAGGCGTGTTTCAATTCAGAAGAAACTTTTATGTAATGTGGTTTTCTAAAACATTACTTCAGTCAATAAAAACAGCAAGGAGTCTGGTATGAAGATATCAAAAGTTTTGTTGTTGATGGCTATTATTTTAGTGGCTGCGGTGTTTTTTATTTCTGATCTGCATCAATATTTATCTCTGGAGGTATTGAAAGCAGAACAGGCTACTATCGAATTGTATCGTCATGAGCATCCAGTGTTGGCTGTTGTTTTTTATATGCTGGTTTATATCGTCGTTACAGGGTTGTCATTGCCTGGAGCTACCTTATTAACATTGGCTGGTGGCGCTGTATTTGGTGTGTTATGGGGTACGCTGATAGTTTCCTTTGCTTCGACGATAGGTGCAACTTTTGCCTTTCTGGCAGCTCGGTTTTTATTTAGGGATACAGTCAATTCACGTTTTGCTGCACGGCTAAAATCCATCAATGAAGGGATTGATCGTGATGGTGCCTTTTACTTGTTTACCTTGCGTCTGGTACCCATTTTCCCTTTCTTTATGATTAATCTGACGATGGGCTTAACTGCATTAAGGCTATGGACGTTTTTCTGGGTCAGTCAGCTTGGTATGCTCGCGGGTACTGTTGTTTATATTAATGCAGGAACTCAACTCGCAAAAATAGATTCACTCTCAGGAATTTTGTCGCCTGCGGTATTGGGCTCATTTGTATTATTAGGTGTTTTTCCATTATTAGCTAAAAGGAGTATTGAAACGATGAAAAAGGTACAAATCTACAAACAATGGAAGAAGCCCAAACAGTTCGATAATAACTTGATTGTCATAGGGGGGGGATCAGGTGGTTTAGTGACTTCTTATATCGCTGCAGCGGTTAAAGCTAAAGTTACTTTGATTGAAAAACATAAAATGGGCGGAGATTGCTTAAATACGGGATGTGTTCCTTCAAAAGCGCTCCTGCGTTCAGCTAAACATCTATCACATATTAAACGTTCAGAAGAATTTGGTATTAAACGAGCAACGGTAGAATTTGATTTTTCTGATGTGATGGATCGTGTACATAATGTAATTAAAACAGTAGAGCCTCATGATTCAGTTGCACGTTATACCGAACTTGGAGTGGATGTTGTTGAAGGTGAAGCCAAAATCATTTCCCCTTGGGAAGTGCAGGTTAAAACTGCAGAAGGTGTTAAAACCTTAACCACGCGTTCGATTGTGATCGCCGCGGGGGCACGTCCATTTGTACCTCCGATACCTGGTCTTGATCAAGTTGAACCGTTAACATCAGATAATGTCTGGAACCTTAGGGAATTACCTAAACGCTTGCTGGTCTTGGGTGGCGGCCCAATTGGTTGTGAACTGGCGCAGAGTTTTGCTCGCTTTGGTAGCCAGGTCACTCAGGTTGAAATGCTGCCCCGTATAATGATGCGTGAAGACTCTGAAGTATCAGATGTTGTGATGGAACGGTTTAAAGAAGAAGGGGTTGATGTAAGGGTAGGGCATACGGCAAAAGAATTTATCATCGAAAACGGTGAAAAAGTCATGATTGCTGAATATGAGGGAAAAGCAGTTAAAATTCCTTTTGATGAAGTGCTGGTTGCCATTGGTCGTGCTGCAAATGTGAAGGGGTACGGTGTTGAAGAGTTAGGTATTACCTTATCATCTAGAAAAACCATTGAGATTAATGGTTTTCAAGAAACCAATTTCCCTAATATCTATGCCTGTGGTGATGTGGCAGGACCTTATCAATTTACTCATACTGCCGCACATCAGGCATGGTATGCAGCAGTTAACGCTTTATTTGGTCAGTTTAAACGGTTTAAAACAGATTATTCAGTGATTCCATGGTCAACTTTTACTGAACCTGAAGTGGCGAGAGTGGGGTTGAATGAGCAAGATGCCAAGCAGCAAAAGATTCCTTATGAAGTTGTTACCTATGGCATAGATGACCTGGATAGAGCTATTGCCGATAGTGAAGCGCATGGCTTTGTAAAAGTGTTAACTCAGCCTGGTAAGGATAAAATTTTAGGTGTCACCATTGTAGGAGAGCATGCAGGTGATTTAATTGCCGAGTTTGTTTTAGCGATGAAGCATGGTCTTGGTTTAAATAAGATTTTAGGAACTATCCATATTTATCCTACCATGGCAGAAGCTAACAAATATGTGGCAGGGGTGTGGAAAAAGAAAAATGCACCACAAGGATTGTTAAACTGGATTGCTAAATATCATAGCTGGCGCCGAGGATAATTAGATTCTGATAGCTTTAGGGTGCACTGATCAAGTCATAATTATTTTTATGACTCTGAATAAAAAATAGCTTGCTAATTTTCTACAGTTTTCTTTTGGAAGTGAGGTTTTAGCCTCGCCTGAATCGTGCGTGGCTAAAACCTCACTTCCTTTTATTAAATTATTTAGGGCTTTTTAAAGCTAATTACAACTCAGTCTGTGGTTGTTAATAGCTATAATTATTTTTAGCGCGCTAAATTCTAGGCAACTTAATCGGAGGTTCCTTAAATGATACTTTTAGTGTTAATTAATTGTAAAAGCAGATTAATTGCAAAAGCAATGATGAGTAGCAATAGCCCTAAAGCGAGGCCTAGTTCAAAGTCACCTTTGCTAGTCTCCAGTGCAATAGCAGTGGTCATGGTTCGGGTTAAACCCTGAATATTTCCCCCCAGCATCATTGCTGCACCTACCTCGCCAATGGCTCTGCCAAAACCGGTGATGACACCTGCAAGAATGGTAAAGCGTAATTCACTGAGAATAGGGATTATTTGTTGATGAGGTTTTGCACCCAGCATAATCAAAGTGCTGATGAGTCGCTGGTCAGCAGACTGTACGGCAACTAAAGTCATATTAGTGATAAGAGGGAGTATTAGGCATGTTTCGCCTATAATGACAGCTGTTTCTGTATAAAGCAGGCCAAAATCGCCTAAGGGTCCTTGGCGACTGAGTAGGCCATAGAATATAAGGCCTATCATAACGGTTGGCATAGCCATTAGGGTGTTAAGAATTTGTTGGAGCAGACGTTTACCTGGGAATGCCGAAATGGCGATGACTATACCAAGAAATATGCCAAATACTGCGGCAAATAGAGTGGCGATTAGAGAAATTTTTACTGATGTCCATACAATTTGATAAATCTCAGGATCAAATTGTATGATGAGTTGCAGGGCTGAAATGAGGGCTTCAGAAAAGTAATGCATTAAATAATAGTCGTTAAGGTTGGGTCAGAGGTTAATCTGGTGTATTAGCAGAAATATTACCTGTACGTTGCCAATGTCCTGATTTTCCCCCATCTTTTTCGACTAGTTGAACTGATTGAATAACCATGCCTCTATCGACTGCTTTACACATATCATAAATAGTTAACAGTGCAATCTGAGTGGCATTAAGGGCCTCCATTTCAACCCCGGTTTGACCCTTTGTTTTAACCGTTGTTTGACAATGAATACGATGGGTATCAGTATCGGTTGTTAAGTTTAATTCTACATGAGTAATTGGAAGCGGGTGGCAAAGGGGAATTAATTCAGCTGTTTTTTTGCTGGCCATAATGCCTGCAATCCTGGCAATGCCAAGTACATCTCCTTTTTTATGGTTACCTTGGGTAATTAACGCTAATGTTTCGGGTAGCATTTCAATAAAGCCTTCTGTGATGGCTGTGCGTTGAGTAATCGCTTTTTCTCCAACATCAACCATATGGGCTTCACCAGATTGATTAAAATGAGTCAGTTCGGTCATTATTTTGTATAGTAGAATTAATGTTTGTTGTTCTCGTGTGGAAACGAGATCGTAATGACTATTTTATAGGAACTTTTACTAATGTCGATTAAAGTCCGTTATTTTGCCAGTTTGAAAGAGTCTATAGGACGTTCTGAAGATGAATTGGTATTTGTTGATGTTATTTCCGTGGTCGATATATGGAAGAAGATTAATAATGAAGAATTGCCAAGTAATATTTTAGCGGCAGTTAATATGGAATATGTTAGCTTCGATACACTGGTCAACGATGGGGATGAAGTTGCTTTCTTCCCACCAGTCACTGGGGGCTAATGTGGAGGTTAAAATACTGACAGAACCCTTCGATCCATGGCAGGAAATTCAGCAGTTTCAGCTATCTTCTAGCGCAATGCAAGGCAAGTACGGGGCAACGAGTATTTTCGTTGGTACCATGCGAGACTTTAATGAAGGTGATGAAGTAACAGGCATGACACTGGAGCATTATCCAGGGATGACAGAAAAACAATTAGGTAAAATTATTACTGAAGCCATGCAAAAGTGGCAAGTGCTTGATGTGCTAGTTGTGCATAGAGTGGGGGATATTTTTCCTGATGATCCTATAGTATTGGTTGCAGTGTGGAGTTCTCATCGGGGTGACGCCTTTGATGTGAGTCGCTTTATTATGGAGGCGTTAAAATCCAAAGCGCCATTTTGGAAAAAAGAAATATTGCAATCCGAAGCTGTTCGGTGGGTAGATAAAAATACAGATGGTTACAAAAAATGATGGAACCATTTATCAATTACTCCTTCAAAGCAATGTTCTACTAGGTTGTGCAGTTTCTGTATGATGAAATAATAGAGGTATCATTACTGTGGATATGCTTCAGATGCAACTAAAAAAGGAAATTGTATGATTCCAATTAGAGATAATATTCCTTGTAAAACGATCCCTTATGTTAGTTGGGGAATAATGTCGATTTGCGCCTTCGTTTTTATTGCAATGAAAATGCTGCCAGATGAATCTCAGCGCCAACTCACTTATTTATATGGCATGGTGCCTGTTCGATATTCAAACCCTGACTGGTCTGCTGCATTTGGCTTGCCTTCCGATGGTTATCTGTCATTTTTAACCAGTTTGTTTTTACATGGCGGCTGGATGCATCTTATTATCAATTTGTGGTTTATGTGGATTTTTGCAAATAGCATTGAAGATAGGATGGGGCATGGCAGGTTTTTGATTTTTTATTTGTGGTGTGGCTTGTTTGCGACCTTTGTTCAATGGTATTTTGAACCAGACCTGACTGTTCCTGTTGTTGGTGCTTCAGGTGCTATTGCTGGTGTATTAGGTGCTTATTTTGTTGTTTATCCTTATGCTCGAGTTGTTATTTGGTTTCCACTACTTTTCTTGCCTATTTTCTTTGAACTTCCAGCGATCGCATTTTTAGGTTTTTGGGTCATCATACAGTTACAGAATGCAACAGCATCACTTGTTTTTGATGATATTGCATTAAATGTTGCATGGTGGGCACATCTTGGAGGCTTTATAGCAGGTGCTTTGTTGCACCCTTTGTTTGTTCGGAATATAGAAGAGTGACTATTTAAAAGTTAAAAACCTGGCTGTAATAAGATATAATACGGGAATTCAGTTTCGTTTTAAGTAAAGCTTAGGTTTGGGTCGAAGGGGATTCACAGGTTGAGCTTTTATATCATTTGTAGGAAATTCACTGTTATGAATAAAGTAAATGTTGCTTTAGTAAGGTTACTCCAGTTTGTTGTTTTTGTTATTTTTACATTCATGGTCTTGGCCTATTTTGGCGCAATGATTTTGGTACCATTGGATTTGGTTGTTTTAATTCTTAAGGTTCTGGGTGTTGTTGGTATTGGTGGGCTTATTGGTTCTGCTATTGCTATCCCGGTTGTCGCTTATTTGGGAATGATGGTTTATAAAACACCTGGTTTGGTTAAAATAATTGTAGATACAGGTCTTGATCTGGTTAATACAGGTAAAGCACGTGTTGAAGCATTTAATGACATTGCAGAAAGCATTAAAAAGTAGTTTTTTACTTTTTAGGAAAAAGGGAGTCCTTGTAAAAGGCTCCCTTTTTTTATGCCTGATAGAAAAGTAGATAACTGACTGCTCAAAGAATAGAGAAAATATATAACCATAAATCAATAGTCTATCCCCATGGGAATTATATATTAATGGTTCAAAAAGTTTTGCATCAGCTTGCATTTGTCTCTAACTTCCTCTTGATGGATGCCCACAAGGATGTCGGTAAGTAGAGCAATGTAGGAGCCATTGTCGAGGAGAATAAAAACAAGGCTTTATAGTGTTTTATCTGTGAATAGAATAAAGCAAAAACCTGTGTATAAACCTACCTGATTACGTACGAGTTTCAGCTATTTAACTACTTAGCAGCTATACGTCATCTCGGCAGGGATTGCCGAGATCCAGAACCCAAGGATGGTATCGCTATGGAAACAAGTTTATGCTATTAATTCAGATCGTACATCCCTATACACTGGGTACCAGCGATCCCTGCTGGTATGACGGGGCCAGGGGTTCGTTTAGTTGGCTGAAGCTTATGGGTATCAGCACCTTAAGCCAAGGAATGGATACCCAACTTCAATTAACAAAAACACAATATAATCAAAATGTTATATTTTTGTTACTTAGAAGCGAATTAGGCCGCTTACGACCACTAATAAAAGAATAACAAAATCAATGGTTTATAATTTTGTTATTCAAGAGGTAAACCTATGTTCCAGAGGGAGAAGGCAGGGGGAAATAGGGGGCAGATTACGGTTAAATAAGTTACAATGCAAAGTTTTTTACTGGTAGCGGTATTAGAGTCTGTCCCCAAATAGCCCATTGATTTAAGGCAATGGTGATAACCCCAGCTCTTTGAGAAATTGATTATGCGTTTTGGCCGCATTTTGAGCTTTGTTTTCCAAGGTTATCAAATCAGTGTTCACAGTCTGTAGATTGATGATTGGCTCTGGTTTTGCTGTACTAACGTAGCGTGAAATATTCAGGTTAAAATCATTTTTTTCAATTTCATCCATGCTGACACGGCGGGAATATCGCGCGTCGTCAGTCCTGTGCTGATAGCATTCGACGATTTTTTTAATATCATTTGGCTCACCATTTTTACCTTCTCGCAAACGGTTCTGGCGTTTACCTTTTTCAAAATGTTCGCTGGCATTAATAAACTGTATTAGGTTTCTTCAAGTGACTTGATAATGCTTGGGTTAAATTTGCCCACCTACGCCTTTAAATTTCTCAACAAATACAGCTATTTTTTGGAAAACGCTTTGCTTTTTAGTTTTGTATTGTGGGTTGAGAGGGCTCATTTTTGGCAGAGTTGAATTTAGCTCGGTGCCATTTTCGCTTGCGTATTCCCGTTTTAATGAGGCCGTGATATAACGCTTAGCGGCATCCTCATTTAAACTTTCTGAACGAATCAATTCTTCGGCTTCACACTTTTGTTCAGCTTGTGCAAATGAGAAAAAAGCATCAATAATACTGGCCTTATCGTTAATATCGTCCAGATTGGTTTGATTAATAAAATCTACAATAAGGCTTTCTTTAGCGCGATTGCCTAGGCTGGCACGAATAAGTCGGCGCACTTCCTCAATCAACGTGGCTTTGCTCTTGTTCTTTTTATTGTGTTCAAAAATCAACTCAAGAATGTAGTCTAGATTAATCTCTTGTGATTTAAGCAAATCCACCTCAAAAACCACATCGTCCCAATCGATATTGGAGCTTTCTTTATCATTGTCGGCTTTTTCACGGCGTAGCCAATCGCGCGTATCGTTATACGTTGAACGATAATTCTGAATAGTTCGTTCTGACGGTACCTCGATGTTTTGCATCGCGGCTAAGTCATCGTCGTTCAAATAGTGTTTTTCTTTAAATGCATCAACCGCTTCAGGATCATCCATATCAATGTTCTGTAAGGCTTTTAGCCCTGCAAATTCATCATAGTTTTGCAGTACATTTTCTACCCGCAAATATTCGCCGAATAGTTTAGCAAAGTCTTTCTTGTCTTTTTCTAACACACAACATTCAGGATTAGGAAAGCGGCTTTGTAATTCGGCCACCACATCTAAATAACCTCGGCGTGCGTCACCTGTGGTAATATCGGTAAAGCCTTCCATATATTCTTTGTAGCTTTTCTCCAACACCACGTTCTTGGTGTTTTTGTCGCCAAATAAGGTAATGGCATCCACCGTGGCTTGCTCTAAATCGCGAAAGGTAACAATATTGCCAAAGGTTTTGGTGGCATCATAAATGCGGTTGGTGCGTGAAAAGGCTTGCATTAAGCCGTGGTAACGCAGGTTTTTATCAACAAACAAAGTGTTCAGCGTGGGAGCATCAAAGCCAGTTAAAAACATACCCACAACAATCAGCAAATCCACTTCTTGTTTTTTAACTCGCAGAGCAAGGTCGCGGTAGTAGTTTTGAAAGCCATTGCTATCGACCCCAAAATTGGTTTTAAAGCCGGCGTTATAGTCGTCTATAGCGGCACTTAAAAACTCTTTGGCACTGCTGTCCATTGCGCTCACTTCAAAGCTTTCATCAGGAATAGCCCCTACCGCATCTTGCTCTTCATTGGCTGAAAACGAAAATATGGTAGCTACATTGAGCCGCTTATTATTATCAGTGCCATTTTGTAAGTGCTTAAACGATTCATAGTACGCCTTGGCAGCATCCACGCTGCTCACGGCAAACATAGCATTAAAGCCTTTGCCACCCGCTTGCTTACGATGAGTCTTTTGTCTGAAATTATTTAAGATGTATTGAGATATTTCACGGATACGGTCAGGATGCAAAAATGCCTGCTTGTTTTCTGCTGCGGTGAGCTTGAGCTCATCTTGCTCAGCCTCAATAACCTTAAACTGTGGGCGTACATCGTTATAGTCCACTTTAAACTTGAGCACTTTTTCATCACGAATAGCGTCGGTAATCACATAGGAATGCAGCTCACGGCCAAACACGCTGCCCGTGGTTTCAGCACCCAAGGCGTTTTGTGGGAAAATAGGCGTGCCAGTAAAACCAAACTGATAATATTTTTTGAATTTCTTTTTAAGATTCTTTTGTGCTTCGCCAAACTGACTACGGTGCGCCTCATCAAAAATAAACACCACTTGCTTATTATAAACAGGGAGGTCGCCTTCGCCCTTTATTAAGTTGTTAAGCTTTTGAATGGTGGTAACAATAATTTTATTGTCATCTTTATCGAGATTACGCTTTAAGCCTGCGGTACTGTCAGAGCCATTAACACTATCAGGTGAAAAGCGTTGGTATTCTTTCATGGTTTGATAATCTAGGTCTTTACGGTCTACCACAAAAAATACTTTATCAATAAAGTCCAGTTCAGTCGCCAAACGTGCTGCTTTAAAGCTGGTTAAGGTTTTACCTGAGCCTGTGGTATGCCAAATGTAGCCACCGCTCTCAGGCTTGCTCCAGTTTTTTGCTTGATAAGCACTGTTTATTTTCCACAAAATCCGCTCGGTTGCGGCAATTTGGTAGGGGCGCATCGCTAACAAGGTATCGTTCACATCAAACACTGAATAATGCAGCAGCACATTCAATAAGGTGTTTTTTTGAAAAAAGGTCGCGGTAAAATCTTTCAAATCTTTAATCAAGGTATTATCTGATTTCGCCCAATTCATGGTGAAATCAAAGCTATTTTTATCGCGTTTAGTGGTATTGGCGAAATAGCGGCTATCTGTACCGTTAGAAATTACGAATATCTGTAAATACTTATACAGAGAGTTGTCGGCATTAAAACTTTCTTTACTGTAGCGATGCACTTGATTAAAGGCTTCGCGGATAGCTACACCGCGCTTTTTAAGCTCTATTTGCACCAAGGGTAAACCATTCACCAAAATCGTTACATCGTAGCGGTTCGCTGCCGAACCAGTTTGCTCAAACTGTTTAATCACCTGCACCTTATTGCGGGCAATGTTTTTTTTATCCAGCAGATAGATGTTTTCGATATGGCCATCATCAAACACAAAATCAAAGATATAGTCATCATGAATCTTACGGGTTTTGTCGAGGCTGTTATCGCTAGGCTTATCTAAATATTGCTCAACAAAGCGAAGCCATTCACCATCCAAAAACTCTACACCATTCAATGCTTGCAATTGAACTCGCACATTATCCAGTATTTTTTCTGGGGTATTTAAACTGGGTACATACTCATAACCTTGGTTTTCTAGGTCATGAACTAACTCGCGCTCTAGCTCGTCTTCACTTTGGTAGCTTTCAGCAACCTGCCAATCCTTGCTGTATTTATCAAGGACGATAAAGTTATTGGATTCGGCGATGGGTGTCGTATAATCAACCATGTTGTTCTTCCTGTTGCCAGTAGCCATATTTATTCAGGTTATTAAGTAGAAAATTAACCATCTCTTTCTCGGGTGCTGTTGGCTCTGCAATTTCTTCGTTGGTTAACGTATTGTGAGGGTAAAAATTCATAACCCGATTGGCATAGGCTTTTTGATCACCCGGCAATAACTCAGACCAACGCTGATACCCAAGGAAATTAGCCGTTTTCTCATACAGGTTACGAAGCAGCGCAAAATGGTAGCGCTGCACACTATTTTCTTCTATTGCTTGTTCAATAAGCTTCTTAATATGCAAGTGATACGAAAAACTCTTGTTGGAGTCACCTTGCTTTGCTTCAAGCTCAAAGGTTCCATTGTCAAAGCGGCTTAGAATATAGCCCGTCTTCGCGTTAATCTCGTTGTAGAGTACATTGTAAAATAGTGGGTTATGGGTTGATATAATGAATTTTAAGTTAGATTCGCTCGCTTTAATCATTTGCCCTAAGTTTACTGCTAGTTGGATTAAATGATTTTCATCTAAGGAGCTAACGGGGTCATCGATAAACACATATTCCAACTGATCAAAATCATTGGTTTCCCGATCATCCAGCTCAGGAACATTTAGCACACTAATAACTTGATCCAGTAAAGTATAAAAAATACTCCAAATAAAATTACTTTCTTCGCCTTTAGAAATTTTTATATTTTCTGAAGTTTCATCGCCGCCACGCTCTTGCGAGAAGGTCACTTCAGAAAATGCCTTGACCTTAATATCTTGATCATTCTCACCTTTAACTGTGTATTCTGGATTAAAGCGAGGTGTCAGTTTGTCATTTGCATATTGCTGAAAATTGGCTATTACATTTTGATCTTGCCCTTGATCTTTCAACACCCAGTCGGTAAATGAATTGGGCTGTATTTTTAATTTTGGCTCGGCATCTTGTTCAAGATCGTTATCCCAATAAAACAAGTCTTCGGTAAAGGCGTTGTAATACAGGATTTTGGTGCGCGATAATTCGGTTTTCTCAGTCTCATCTCCGCCTTCATCATTATCATTATCATTTTTAAGTGCAATGAGCTTTTTAAACTCACGAGAAAGTCGTGTTTTACCCACACCGTTAAAGGCGTAGATCAACTGTACTTTTTTATCGCTCGCTTTTAGCTGCTCAGCTATTTCTGTTAACGTCTTGCTCATGTTATGCCCCTGCCATTAACTTAAGCTCTTCTGGCTTGGGGAAGCTCAACAGCAGATCACGATAATATTCATATTGTTGTTGGCGCAATTTAATTTCGCGAGGCAAACCCTCGCTGATGGAGGTGGTTAGGGTGTCGAACTTATTCAAGATGGCAACAATACGCTCTTTTTCTTCAGGAGAAGGATTAGGAATGCTAATGCTGTTTAAGTTCTTTTTATTTAGTTTAGGCTGTGCGGCACCTGAAATATACGGCGTTAAATCAATACTATTTAGGTAATATTCAACATATCTTCTTTCAGCGTATGTATTGAATTTAAGTACATGTGCGTGATTGTTTACCCAGTTTTTACCGCTGATACTAAATGCGATAGGTGTATTACGTGCTAATAGATTTGCACCGTCTTCGGAAACCAATAAGAAGTCACCATCAAAAATGTAGCCTTTGACATAATCGACAACCCCCGACGCTCCGTAGTATGGAATTTCACCTAGCTCTCTTAGACCACTGTTTATCGGTTTACGCATAGAATCAAGATTCGCTGCAAGCGTACCCAAAGCCCTCCACTCCACTTCCCCTTCTTCAAAACCCAACAACTGGTCGCGATAGTACTCGTATTGTTTTTTCCGCGCGGTAAGTTCGGTGGTAAGTTCGGTGGTAAGTTCGGTGAAAGTGTCCAGAATGCGGACGATTTCGGCTTGGATTTCTAGCGATTTTTCTGGGTTATCTGGGCAAGGGATGGGGATTTTGATGCTGTTTAAGTTTTTTTGATTTAATTTAGGTTGTGCGGCACCTGATATGTATGGAGTCAAATCAATACTGTTGAGATAAATATCAACAAATCTGCGTTCAACGTAAGTTCTGAATTTTAATATATGGGCATGATTATTTACCCAGCTTTTACCACTAATACTGAATGCAATAGGCGTATTTCTAGCAATCAAATTTGCACCATCTTCTGAAACAAGTAAAAAATCGCCATCAAAAATATAATCTTTTACGTGATCAACAACACCTGATGCTCCGTAGTATGGGATTTCCCCTGACTCTCTCAATCCACTCATTATCGGTTTTCGCATTGAGTCAAGGTTTTCAGCTAACCCTCCCAGCGGTTTAAACTCAACCTCAACCCCATCCAACAATTTATCCATAAAATCAAATTGGCTCATTTTTTACGGCTCTCTTTTTTGGCCTGCTTTTCCAGTGCGCTGATGGTTTTAAGGTAGTCTTTTTCCACAGTATCCAGTGTTTTGGTTTTGTATTTCTTATATTCCAGTTTGGCTTTTTCTTTTGCATCGCTACTGGAGATTTTACCGGCATTGTTCAGTACTTTGCGCCCCGTTGAGTTCAGGATGTTGTCGAGTTCACGTACATAGTCGTCCATGCGCATTTCACGCTCTTCGATGGCGTTCAATTCGGCTAAATCAAAATACGCCGAAACCAGGTTATTCAGTACCCGCAGCTCCTGTGCATTGAGGTAATTTTTGGCAATCATGGCTTCGGCCTGGGTAGGCTGGCCTCCCTTGAAGTTGCTTAAACCGGCAAACGGCTTGTCGCTATCCACCCGCAGGTAAATGACTTCGCTGGCGGTATGGCCATGGGCCGCGTAGTGCAGTTTGTTTTGCACTATTTTAAAAAATCGTAGGCTGGCATCGCTATTGGGGTCGTAATCGCTTGCGGTCGCGTATAAGTCCAGCACTTGGCGGTACATGACTTTTTCGCTGGAGCGAATATCGCGAATGCGGTCGAGTAATTCTTTCCAGTAATTGCCGCCGCCAAGGTTTTTCAAACGCTCGTCGTTTAAGGCAAAGCCTTTTTCTAGGTATTCTTTCAACACGGTAGAAGCATAGCGCCTGAATTGTACGCCACGCGCAGAACGTACGCGATAACCGATAGCCAGAATCATATCAAGGTTATACAAGGCAATATTGCGTGAAACCTCTCGCTTGCCTTCTTTTTGAACTGTCAACTTATGGTTGACAGTTGCTTGTTCATCCAGTTCATGATCATCATAAATGGCTTGAATGTGCTTGCTGATATTTTGCTTGGTGGTTTGGAAAAGTTCTGTGATTTGAAGTTGTGACAACCAGACTGTGCCATTTTCGAGATGCAAATCAATTTTGGTTACACCATCTTCGGTATTGTAAATAATGACGTTACTCATGCTTCAATCTCCGCCACAATGGCATCAATATCCACACGTAGCTGGTCGATTTTGGCAACAGTGGTTTTAAGTTCAGCATTAAGCTGGGTAATAACAATTTTTTCGCGGGTGTCTTTGGCTTCAACATAGCTACTGACGGATAGGTTGTAATCGTTTTCGGCGATCTTGTCGTAGTCTACCGATTGGGCAAAGTGTTCAACATTGGCTTTACTGTCAAAAGCCTGCATGATCTGTTCAATGTGATGGTCGGTGAGGATGTTGGTATTGGTGGCTTTTTTAAAGTAGTCCTCACCGCTGGCATCAATAAACTGGGTATGGGTGTCGGTTTTGTGTTTGGAGAGCACCAGAATATTCACGGCGATGCTGGTTCCAAAGAATAAGTTAGGTGCTAAGGAAATCACGGTTTCAACATAGTTGTTATCGACTAGATATTGACGGATTTTTTTCTCCGCACCGCCACGGTAAAAAATACCGGGGAAGCAGACAATCGCCGCGCGGCCTTTGCTGGAAAGGTAACTCAAGGCATGCAGCACAAAAGCAAAATCAGCTTTGGATTTAGGCGCTAATACACCGGCGGGTGCAAAGCGTTCATCGTTAATCAAAGTAGGGTCGTCTGAGCCTATCCATTTCACCGAGTAAGGCGGGTTGGAAACGATGGCATCAAAAGGTTTGTCATCACCAAAATGTGGATCGGTCAGGGTGTTGCCGAGCATCATATTGAACTTGTCGTAGTTGATGTTGTGCAGAAACATATTCATACGCGCAAGGTTAAAGGTGGTGTGGTTGATCTCTTGGCCAAAAAAACCGTCTTCAATAATATGGGCATCAAAATGCTTTTTGGCTTGTAATAGTAGCGATCCAGAACCAGCCGCTGGGTCATATATTTTATTGACACTGGTTTGCCCGTGCATGGCAAGCTGAGCGATAAGCTTAGAGACGTGTTGCGGGGTAAAAAATTCTCCCCCTGATTTACCAGCGTTGGCGGCATAGTTAGAAATTAAAAACTCGTAAGCATCACCAAACAGGTCTATTTGATTGTCTTCAAACTCACCAAATGTAAGCCCTGCCACGCCTTTTAATACCGCCGCTAAACGCATATTCTTATCTTTAACGGTATTACCTAAACGGTTACTGGTGGTGTCAAAATCGGCAAACAGGCCTTTGATATCAACTTCAGACGGATAGCCATTGGCTGAACTTTCGATAGCGGAAAAAATAGCGGCTAAATCGGTGTTTAAATTTTCATTATTATTCGCACCTGCGACAATGTTGGCAAACAGCTGACTTGGGTAAATAAAATACCCCTTAGTTTTGATGGCATCATCTTTGATATCGGTGGTGATAACATCATCGGTGAGCGCAGAATAATTAATACTTTCATCACCGCCTTCAATGTAATTTGAAAAGTTTTCACTAATAAAACGATAAAACAACGTACCCAATACATACTGCTTAAAATCCCAGCCATCGACTGAACCTCGCACCTCATTTGCAATTTGCCAAATTTGGCGTTGTAGTGCGGCACGTTGTTGGGTGCTTGTCATTGTAAAATTCCTGTGAAAATGAGGTGTAAATGGATATTGATTTTTTATAGTGTAAATTATGCAAACCAATAGAGTCAGACTCGATTGATGGTTGGGTATTTATAAAAATCAACTCGACTTGCTGTTGTTTAATTAAGGCTTCTGGTGTTTCTGTAATAAATTTTTACCTACTGCATAGAAACCAGGACAAAACAGGGTTTTATAGAATCATTTTTTAAGTGTATTCGACCATTCTCTTGATGTATGGAAAACAGCCAAAATTTGAATTTGTTGGTTTTTAACTCGGTAGGGCAAGAGGTAATGCGTACCTGACAAAACTAATTCTCTCGTACCTTCAACACGTCCTATACGACCTAATTGAGGATTATTTTGTAATACGGTTACTCGCTCTTTAATTTCAGCAAGCAAAGCACGAGCAGCTCTAGGGTTTTCTTCTGCGATGTATTCAAAAATTCCCCGTAAATCTTGGCGAGCAGGTTCAGTCCAGACGATTTTCACGCTTTATTTGTGGATTTCTGTTCAATCAATGCATCCATTTCTTGCATAACTTGATCATGCTCGACTAATTCACCACGATCAGCAGCTTCTATTCCTTGGGTGATTTTTTCAATTTTCCAATCATGGGTTTCCAAGTATTCTTGAATAGCTTGGTTTACTAAGTAGTTACGTGATCTATCCAGTGATCCTGCTATATGATCAAGCTGGTGCACGATGTTTGATTCTGCTCTAACAGTAAATGCTTCAGTAGCCATAATAAATACCTTGGTTCAATACGGTTCATTTGTAATCATAACTTATACTTCATATATCCGCCACCAACTTACTTAAGCTCTTCCGCCCCGCAAGAGGATTTTCTACCACGCAGCGCGTGAGAACCAGGTGAAAGGGAGGGGGCGACCGAGCAAGGTCGATAATTCCAGCAGGTGAATGAAAAAGCTATGTAGTAGCGTCAGTCGCTTGCCATAGTAGCCAGGGAAAAGCCTGAATAACTTTATTTAGCTCAAAAAAAAGGAGAGCAATGCTCTCCTTTTTTGTTTACATGATAAATAACACTTGATTACATATCAGTTCTTTTGTATGCAACTCTGCGGTTATGGGCTCTACCTGCATCAGTATCATTTGAAGCAACTGGGCGAGATTCACCAAAACCTTTGGTTGTTAAACGAGAAGCAGCAATACCGTTATTAACTAGAAGCTGTTTAACGCTTAATGCTCTGTTTTCAGATAATCTTTGATTATATGCTTCAGCGCCACGGCTATCAGTATGGCCCTGGATTTCAACAGTTAAACTTGGGTTAAGTCTTAAAACCTTAATTGCATTATCGAAAACATTTTCAAAGCCCGCTTTAATATTGGCGCTATCGTAGTCGAATAGAACACCGTGGAATGCCCAGCAACCGTCTTTGTCAACAATGGCACCTTTTGGAGTATTTGGACATCTATCTTTGCTGTCTAGTACACCATCGCCGTCAGCATCGCCTTCAGCAACAACAGCTACTTGATTAAAAAATACTTTGGTAACAAAATCAGCCATGCCATTGCTTGATGAAATCGCACCGGCAGTCGTTGAAAAACCACAGCCAGAAATATCTGATAATTGTTGTAATACTGCCTGACCATCTTGCTGGCCTTCGTTTCCTACCCAAACGGTGTAAACACAAAGTTTGTTACCGTAAGTCGCTTTAAGTGTTTCAACAGCAGGTACTGGAGATACGTCATAGCTATGACCATCACTTAAAAGAATAACCGCAATATTACCTGAAGCTGAGGCAAGATCCCCATTTGCTGCAGTAAGAGCAGATGCAACTGGTGTGCCACCACTGGAGCAGTTTAAAGAGCTGATAGCGCCATCAAAAGAGGCTGAAGAATAACTTTGAACAGCCTGGTTTAATTTTGTAAATCCCCAATCCAAACAAGAGCCATAGCCAAAGCTACGAAGGCCGGAAGATAAAGTAATGTTCGGAATGGTTTGATTCATTCTGTTGAGTAGCTCTTTTTCAACTGAAAGTTTAGTTGATGAAGAGAACCCAGCACCTGTGTAGGTATCACTCATAGATGAGGAGGAATCATTAATAACGAAAAAAGTGTCCTTTTTTTGTTGTAACTCACCAGAACGAACTAAAGCGTTTAAATCTTTAGCTTGAAAGGGTTGAAATGAACTAATTGATTGAGTTGCACAGCCAGATAAAGCAACAGTTGCTATCGCTGTGACAGTTAGTAGGTTTTTTTTCATATTAAATTTTCCCTAAAAAGATTGAGACCAATAGCTAAAAAGTACCAGTTAGTAGGTATATTAGCAAACTATTTTATTTATTTGAGCATGGTTTTTATTAACGTAGCCTGAATAAGTGAGTTATCCGATGGTAACTTGTTGTTTTGTTTTAACTGATTCCAGGGCTGCATTAATTACTTTGCAGTTAGTTTTTGCATCTTCAATAGATAACTGGACGGGTTTGTTATTAAGGACACAATGACTGAAATGTTCAACCTCTAAACGAAAATGATTGGCAATAGCTAGTATTTCCTGATTTTGATCGCCCGTTTCTGTCCACCATGAAATAACCGGTGTTTCTGCTTGTTTAGCCCAGACGTTGTGGCATTTTAGTCCACCTTTAGTTCCGATTATTTCATATTCTGCACGGCGAGCATGTTCAAAGCCAAAGTCAAAATGAGCATATTTACCATCTCCAAAATCAATGATGCCATTACAACTAATATCTGCGCCACTACTAATGTGTTTAGCCATCGCTGTTATTGCAATGGGTGTTTCATTATAAAAAGGTAATCTGGCAGCATGAATGGCGTAACAGCCTATATCCCACATTGCACCGCTACCATTTTCGATTGTATTATCAATACGGTATTCACGAGCGGGTTGCATTAAGTAAGAAAAGCATGATCTGACCGAGCGCACTTCTCCAATGACCCCTGAATCCAGAATTTCTTTTACTCGTGCATGTTGGGGGTGAAAACGGTACATGAAGCCTTCCATAACAGTGACATTATGTTTATTTGCAGCCGCTTCAATAGCCTCAATATCGGTAACAGTGAGTGCCATAGGCTTTTCACATAAAACATGTTTTCCGTGTTCAATGGCGCGTAATGCCCAGTTAGCATGTTCTTTGTTAGCTAGAGGAATATACACTGCCTGAATAGAATCATCAGCTAACAGTGATTCAGGATTATCATAGATTGTGACGTCTTTTTGTTCTGGTGCGTATTTGGCCAAAGTTTCTGCAGCTGCACCGGGTCGTCTACTGGCAATAGCAATAAGCTCACTATTCTCTGCTTCAACAATGGCTGGCATTAATTGTTGGTTGATGCGGGCAGCACCCAGTATGCCCCAGCGTAGTTTTGCCTTGTTACTCATCATTAATCCTCAATGTTAGAAATTATTGTGCTGACTGATGTGGTTAAAAAATTAAGATCCTCAATACTTATTATATAAGGAGGCATCAGATATATTAAATTATTAAACGGACGAACCCAAATACCCGCCTCAACAAATTGAGGTTGGATTTTTTGCATATTGACGGGGTGGTGTAGTTCTACCACGCCTATAGCGCCTAATATACGAACATCTTTTACAGTTGAATACTGTCGGCAGTGATCCAGGCCTTGTGTTAGATGATGTTCTATCCGTTTTATTCTGTCTTGCCAGGGCGAGTTTAACAATAGATCTAAACTAGCTAGTGCAACACTACAGGCCAGTGGGTTGGCCATAAAAGTGGGGCCATGCATAAACAGTCCTGGCTCTCCATTACTTATGGTTTGAGCAATAGTATCATTACACAATGTTGCAGCGAGTGTCATATAGCCTCCCGTTATGGCTTTGCCTAAACAGAGTATATCGGGTTCGATTTCGGCATGTTCACAAGCAAATAATTGGCCTGTACGACCAAAACCAGTGGCGATTTCATCCAAAATTAATAACACATTATATTGATGGCAAAGTTTTCGGACTTGTTTCAGGTAATCGGGAGAATAAAAGCGCATACCGCCAGCACCTTGCACGATGGGCTCCATAATGACCGCTGCAATTTGTTGATGATTATCTTCTAATTGAGATTGTAATGACAGTATGTCAGCTTCTGAGCAGGGTTGCTCAAATCGACACAGAGGAGCATCAGCAAAAAATTGTGCTGTTAAGGTGTTAGAAAACAAGCTGTGCATACCGTTTTCAGGATCGCTGACAGACATGGCACCAAAAGTATCACCATGATAACCATGGCGAATAGTCAGCATTTTTTGTTTTTTTGGCTGTTTTTTAGCGTACCAGTACTGGATAGCCATCTTCATCGCAACTTCAACGGCAACAGAGCCTGAATCAACAAAAAAAACGCTTGTTAATGATTTAGGCGTGATTTTGACTAACAACTCAGCTAAATCAACAGCCGGTTGATGGGTGAGTCCGCCAAACATAATATGTGCCATATCCTTAAGTTGATTTGATATAGCTTGATTCAATACCGGGTGATTGTAGCCGTGAATAGCACTCCACCAGGAAGACATGCCATCAATTAATTCTCGTCCATCTGTAAGTTTAATGCGTACGCCATGAGCTGATTTTACGGGGAAAGTAGCATGATTGACTGTCATGGAACTATAGGGGTGCCAAATATAATTATGGTCGCGTTCAAGTAGATCTGAAGAATTAGTCATGCAATTGAATTAATACGATGGGGTATAAAGAAAAACTAGGTGGTCGAGATTAGATGTCTTTTTATCAAAAGTATACCATTATGAATGGTCGAAGAGCTTGTAATGATATGAGTATTTAGTCGGTTCCATACGTGATCTTATTCGCCAAATAGACGCAAAGGGCATTGGAGCGACCTATCTATTATAGCTGTGAATTTTTGTCATGATATTAATATGAATCTGTAGACTTATTACCTTTATCACCTCACTAAAAAAACTAACGGTATCTAAAGGATGTTGATTTCATCGATTGGTAAAGGTTTACTGAAATGATATCCCTGAAATTTTGCACAATGGTTTTGTTTCAGAATTTTGAATTGTTGTAAATTTTCAACTCCTTCCGCCACCACATCAAGGTCAAGGCTGTTACCCATATTAATAATGGCTTTCACCAGAACAAGGTCATCCTCACTTGACTGTAGATCACGCACAAACATCCTATCAATTTTTAGTTGAGACAATTTAAATCGCTTTAAATAGCTTAATGACGAATACCCCGTGCCAAAATCATCCATAGAAATACGTATGCCTATTGTTTTTAATTCATTTATTTTAGCAATAGTATTGTCAATATCATCAATCAATGTAGACTCGGTCAATTCAAGGATAAGTCCTTGACAATTGACTTTGTTTTGAAAAATTGATTTTTTCAATTCCTTAACAAATTCTGGCTTTTGAAACTGAGTCGCGCTTACATTAAGCGATAATGAAAAATGTTTTGTCTGTTCGTTGATTTGCCAATTTCGTAATTGTTTCAAACCGGTATTAATGACCCAATTACCAATTTCCGGTAATATCCCAATTGCTTCCGCTTGTTCTAAAAACAAATCTGGCGTCATGATTCCTCGTTCAGGGTGTTGCCATCGAATCAATGCTTCTGCACCTATTGCCATTTGTTGTTGATCAACCTGAAGTTGATAATAAAGCTGAAACTGCTCTTCTTCTAATGCTTTCCACAATTCTGTCTCCAGCTGCATGCGGTGCATCAAGTTCTGCTGCATAACAGGATCAAAAAATCGCAAAGCATTCCGTCCGGAAGCTTTTGCTTCGTACATTGCTGTATCAGCTCGTCTCAAAACTTCCCCAGCATCATTGAATTGGTCCATAAACATACAAATACCAATGCTTGATGAGCTATGATGTTCTATGTTAACAAGGATATAAACTTGATTAAGGCTTTGCAGGATGTTTTTTCCAATATTTTGAACAGCCGCTATTGCCTTTCTTTCATTGTTTCCAAGCTGTTTTATCATAATCACAAACTCGTCACCGCCAAGTCTGGCAACTGTATCATTATTTCTGACACAGGCATTTAGTCGCTGAGCTGTTTCAATTAATAATAAATCGCCATAGTCATGCCCATGGGTATCATTTAATTTTTTGAAATTGTCTAAATCGATGAATAATAATGCGGCATAACTTTGATCCCGATTACAGTCTTTCAGTACCTGTTTAAGGCACTCCATAAGCAGGCGACGATTGGGCAGTTTTGTTAACGGATCGTAAAAAGCCAGATCATGAATTTCTTTTTCAGCTGCTTTGCGCTGAGTAATATCTTCTTTAATCGCAATAAAGCGTATGATTTCCCCAGATTTGTCACTTACCGGCGTAATGGTCATATAATCATTAAATAAGGTTCCGTCTTTTCTTTTATTGACAAGGTCGCCTTTCCAGACCTTATTTGACATAATAGTTTCCCACATGTCTTTATAAAACGCTTTACCCTGAACACCAGAAAATATGATTTCTCTTGGGTTGCATCCTAAAACCTCCTGGGCGCTATATCCTGTTAGCTGAGTGAATGCTGGGTTCACCCATTCTATTGTGCCGTCAATATTGGTAATAATAATAGAATTTGCTGATGCCTCAAGCGCAGTTTCAAGCAACTTTAACTGCAATTCCACTTTTTTACGCTCACTGATATCAACGTGAGTGCCGACAAGTCGTTTTGGGGAAACCAGTTTGGCTTTATCATCAAGAGCCATAGAAGCCCTGGATAAAATATCTATCCAGCTACCGTTGGTGTGCCGCATCCGAAATTCAACCTCAAATGTGTCGGCTTGTCCCGAGAGATATTGATTAGCTGTTGCCAGAGTGCGATCTCTATCATCAGGATGAACCAATTCCCGCCATGTATCCAAATGTGGTCGCAACGGATAGTCTGCCGTAAACCCCAGCATTGTTTTCCAACGAGGTGAAAAGAAAACATAATTTGTTTCAACATTCCAGTCCCAATACCCATCCTTGGCGCCTTGTAAAGCCCATGATAATCGTGAGTTACTATCAGAAATCGCTTGTAACGTTTGTTTAAGGTTGGTTATGTCAAAAAATGTACCGATTAGCCCTTCATATTCTTTTATTCCGGGTAAAGGAGATAAGCAAACTTCAACTACCATCTGTTGAGGTTTGTTGATATCTAACCGGCATTCAAAACGGGTTGCACTGTCTTTTTGAAAAACTTGACTGAAATGTTGCTCCGCCAAGTGTCTGTCCTGAAGGTCAATAAAACTTAACCAGGATTTATTAAGTGTATCACCGCATGCAATACCAGTACTTATTTCCCATGTGTTATTCACGAAAACGAACAGTCCCTCAGCATTCAGCTGGAACACTATCTGATTAAGATTATCGACAAGCTTTCGATACTTTTCTTCCGAGGAACGTAAACTCTCAATTAATTTTAAATTGAGTTGAACATTTAGCTCATCTCTGGACAGCCTTTTTTCGCTCATTTTTCATTCAGTTCATTTAGTAGTTGTTGGCTGTTTAGCACTCTGGCATAGAGCGGAAAAATTTCATTACAATAAAACCCCTGTTCAAACTCACTTCGCCCGGCACAGCAATCCTCAATTATTGTGACTTGATAGCCAAGATCTAGCGCTGTTCTTCCCGTGGTGTCGATACAAATTGAAGTAACGGCACCGGCTAATACGACATCAGTAATATTGTGTGCTTTTAAAAGACTTTCTAAGGACGTATTGGAAAAAGCATTAAGCCCTCTTTTTCCGGGGACATCGATGATTCTATCTTTAAACTGTTGCAATTCAGCAATGGTTTCAGAACCAAGGGTTCCTTTTTTGAACGCTTCAACCTCTTTGATCGTTTTCAAAATACCAACAGGAGCGGTTAATTCGGAATAGCCCTGAGTAAATACAATAGGAGTGTTAAAAAATATAACGGCCGACTCATGCAATTGCTTAATTAACTTAATGCTATTATCTAAAACAGTCCGAACTGCTTCAGAGCTCTCCAATGCGTGATGCAAGATACCATCCGGCAAAAAATAATCGTTCTGATATCCAATGAGGATGATTGCAGTTGTTTTAGCATCCATAAGCCAATAACCTTTCTTCAAAAACTTGAATTCTAACTTAAAATGGCATTAACAAGCTAAAAATAACATTTTTTATTTGTGGTTTTTTAGGTCTTAAAGTTACTCACCAGTCTGGATGTTTCGTCATAACGCAGGGAATGTGGTGTCGTGGATGCTTTCATTATTGAAATATGCCATTTTACTGATATTAGATTTCACTCCATTGACTTCTTATTTTGTACTTCTGTGGCAACAATACCCATGTATTTCAGAGAGAAATATCCGCTTCAAAGAAAAGTTTAGGAATTGATGGATAGGCAAGTACAGCTCAAGTTGTGTTTTTAATATAAAAGGCTTGATTTATTTGCACAGAAAACATTTTGTGCTAGTGATCTCTTTGATGTTTATAAGTATTAGACCTCGATCAGGTCTGAATAATAATTGCAATAGAGTTATTTAGTTAAACCATAAGTGATGAAAATAATTCTATGTTCAACTGAATTTTCAAGCTTTAGTGCATGAACTGATGTATTTTCGGTATAATTACGCGAATCAAACTATCCTTGGGTATAAAATAGGGGTGGTAGTACATAGTATACGGTGAAAACTGGAGTTTTTAATGAACAAAATGTTAATTACGGATGGCTCGGATCAACAAGATATTGATCCAGTTGAAACGCAGGAATGGATTGATGCATTGCAGTCTGTTATTGAAAGAGAGGGAAATGAACGTGCTCATTTTTTAGTAGAGCAGTTATTGTCTTCAGCAAGAAAATCCGGATCAGACATTCCTTTCAGTGCTAACACTGAATATCTCAATACCATTTCAGTAGAGCAGCAGCCTCAGTTTCCTGGCGATACGACAATAGAGCAGAGAGTCCGTTCTTATATCCGCTGGAATGCCATGATGATGGTATTAAGGGCGAATAGACATACCAATGTAGGTGGGCATATTGCCAGTTTTGCTTCCGCAGCAACCCTATATGATGTGGGGCAAAATCATTTTTGGCATGGTAATTCAGAAAAGCGCGACGGTGATTTGATTTTTACTCAGGGGCATTCTGCTCCAGGTATGTACTCTCAAGCTTTTTTACAAGGTCGATTAACTGCTGAGCAATTAGATGGTTTTCGTCAGGAAGTCGGTGGTAAAGGTTTACCTTCTTATCCACATCCCTGGTTAATGCCTGATTTCTGGCAGTTCCCGACAGTTTCTATGGGCTTAGGCCCAATTATGGCGATTTATCAGGCGCGTTTTATGCGTTATTTGCAAGGTCGTGGCTTTGCTGATACTTCTGAACGAAAAGTCTGGGCATTTCTAGGTGATGGTGAAACAGATGAGCCTGAATCTCTAGGTGCTATTGGTATGGCGGGTAGAGAGCAGCTGGATAACTTGATTTTTGTTGTTAACTGTAATTTACAAAGACTTGATGGTCCTGTGCGAGGTAATGGCAAGATTATTCAGGAATTAGAAGGCGAATTTCGTGGTGCAGGCTGGAATGTGATCAAAGTGGTCTGGGGCCATTTGTGGGATGCTTTATTAGCACGAGACAAAGAAGGCTTACTTGCCAAACGAATGATGGAATGTGTGGATGGTGATTATCAAACATTCAAATCTAAAGATGGTGCTTATGTGCGTGAATTCTTCTTTAACACGCCTGAATTAAAAGCGATGGTCAAAGATTATGCCGATGAAGATATCTGGGGTCTGAACCGTGGAGGACATGACCCTGCTAAAGTTTTTGCAGCCTATCATAAAGCGGCTAATCATAAAGGTCAGCCAACGGTTATTTTAGCTAAAACCATTAAAGGTTATGGTATGGGGGCCTCTGGTGAAGCGCAAAATACTTCGCATCAACAGAAAAAAATGAGTCTGGAATCGCTACGTCGATTTAAAGAAAAATACTCATTGCCAGTCACAGATAGTGAATTGGAAGAATTACCGTATTTGAAATTTGAAGAAGGTTCAGTTGAACTGAACTATATGCTGGAAAGACGTAAGCAGCTAGGTGGCTTTATTCCATCTAGACGTACCCAGACTATTCCTTTAGATGTGCCAGCTTTAGTTGATTTTAAACCTTTATTAGCGGGTACAGGTGAAGGGTCTGGAAGTTCAACTACCATGGCTTTCGTGCGTATGCTGGGCATTATCATTAAAGATAAAAATGTAGGTAAACGTGTTGTGCCGATTGTACCTGATGAATCTCGTACTTTTGGTATGGAAGGCATGTTCCGTCAGTTGGGAATCTGGTCGCAAGTGGGGCAGTTATATACCCCGCAAGATGCAGAACAGTTGATGTACTACAAAGAAGATAAGTCTGGACAAGTACT
>ENA-ORXI01000741-ORXI01000741.1-sediment-metagenome-genome-assembly--contig:-NODE-741-length-27230-cov-25.461349_pt1 | contig 27230 bp, 24 predicted proteins | sample MGYA00237861_ERZ511468 | MGnify/ENA primary metagenome ERZ511468 (study PRJEB26299, sample SAMN06266213) | sediment metagenome | isolation source: Hudson Canyon methane seep mesocosm | place...
TCATCATGGACGCAAAGGCATTGTAGACTGGCGAGTATGAGTTCAACAACTCTGTTGTTGCTATGTGTCGCCATGCAGGCTGCTCTAGGTATGTGGGCTGTAAAAATGAAGGTAATGCCTGTTATCGTTACAGGACATTTATTACTGGGATTTTTTACTTTTTGGTTGATTTACTGGATTTATTTGCGATTAAACCCTGCTATTGAGTTATCACATCCTACACAAAGAAGAAAAGGTTATTGGTTAAAATACTTAGGCTTAAGTTCTGATATTTCAGTCGAAATACCAAAAACAGGCCCTAGGGGCTTGGCTAGATTTGCAATGTTGATATTGTTTTTGCAAATTATTTTAGGTGGCTGGACAAGTACTAATTATGCGGCACTCGCTTGTCCTGATTTCCCTCGCTGTAACGGGGAATGGTTACCTGCGGTTAATTACTTAAATGCATTAAATTTATTTTCTGCCTTGAATACCGGTTATGCCGGTGTGTTATCGTTTGATGGTCAAGTTGCTATCCATTGGATGCATCGAATAGGCGCTTTGCTTAATTTTATTGTACTCACCATCGTTATGATGAGTGCGACATCTGAGAAATATTCAAGATCCGTTAAGAAAGCAGGGTTGATTTTAAGTGTTTTGCTATTTGTACAGATTCTATTAGGTATTGCCAGTGTAAAACTTGAGCTGCCTTTATGGGTTGCAGTTGCTCATAATGCGGTTGCCGCACTGCTAATGTTGCCATTAATTGCAATTAGTTTTTATAGTAAGTATTCATTTGTCGGTGAGACAGGCGATATCGCCGAAATCGAGCATGAGGTAGATAGTGTTTCCGTCGCAAGTGTGGATGAAGTTGAGCTTCAGGTTGAAGTTGAAGAAGAGGAGTATGTTGAACCCTCAGCAGAGTCTTTATATTTAAGGTTAAAGACACAACTTAAGAAAACCAGGTCAGGTCTTGGTGGTGTCTTACTCGGCCAAAAAGAAATTAATGACGATTTACTGGAGCAGATTGAGTCCAGTTTGTTGATGGCTGATATTGGGATAGATGCAACGACTACCATTATCACTCGGTTAACTGAAAGTTTAGAACGTCACCAACTTAATGATGCTGAAGCGTTGGAAGAAACATTAAAGCAAATCTTGCTGGAGATGCTTGAGCCCAGTTGTCAACCTCTCGTCATCCCTCAACAATCGACACCTTTTGTTATTTTAGTGGTAGGCATTAATGGGGTAGGTAAAACGACAACGATTGGAAAACTAGCCAAGCGATTAAAGCTGCAAGGGCATAGTGTTATGCTTGCTGCTGGTGATACCTTTAGAGCGGCAGCAGTTGAACAATTAGAAACGTGGGGTGAAAGGAATAATATTCACGTAGTTGCCCAGCATACAGGCGCTGATTCAGCCTCAGTTATTTATGATGGTGTGCAGTCCGCCAAGGCGAAAGGTGTTGATGTACTTATTGCAGATACAGCAGGTCGATTGCACACCAAGTCTAATTTAATGGAAGAATTAAGTAAGATTAAACGGATTATGAGTAAAGTAGATGCAGCCGCTCCACATGAGGTGTTGTTAGTACTTGATGCCGGGACAGGGCAAAATGCAATATCTCAAACAAAAATATTTAATGAATCGGTTGAATTAACTGGGTTAGCATTAACAAAATTGGACGGTACCGCAAAAGGTGGGATTCTATTTGCTTTGGCGAGTCAGTTTAAATTACCTATTCGTTTTATTGGTGTAGGGGAAGGGATCGATGATCTTCAGGATTTTGATGCACATGCTTTTGTCGATGCTTTGTTTGTAAAGGATTAAAAGGTTAGTTTAGATGCTAAAGTTTGATCATGTTAGTAAACGATACCCTGATGCGGGTGATGCTTTGTTGGATGTTAGTTTTCATCTAAAGCAAGGTGAAATGTCCTTTTTAACAGGGCATTCCGGTGCTGGCAAAAGTACATTGCTTAAATTGGTTGCAATGATGGAGTTATGTACCCGTGGGCATGTGCTGTTAGATGGACAAAATTTAAGCAAAATAAGTGATAAACAAGTACCTTTTGTGCGGCGTAAACTAGGCCTTATTTTTCAGGATAATAAGCTGCTGTATGATCGAACGGTATTTGATAATGTTGCATTGCCTTTAGTTGTATCAGGCTATGGCTATAATGAAATAAGCAGAAGAGTGAGGGCTGCTCTTGATAAAGTGGGTTTGTTAAAGAAAGAAAAGAAATATCCTTTAACCTTGTCTGGTGGTGAGCAGCAGCGAGTGGGGATTGCCCGGGCCGTTGTAAATAAACCTAAGTTGATTTTAGCGGATGAACCCACAGGTAATTTAGATCCTGAGTTGTCAGCTGAAGTCATGCATTTATTTGAACAGTTTCAACAAGTGGGTGTCACTGTGCTTATTGCTAGTCATGACCTTGAGTTGGTGTCACAAATGGGTCACAGGGTATTAACTTTGGGTCATGGTCAGTTATTAGCGAGTGAATGATGAAAAATACTTCACGTCAAAAAAACAATAAAAATCAGGTTGGTTTTTCGGATAAGTTCCAGGCTTATCTTCATATACATGCCCATGCGCTTTTTTCAAGTTTAGGCCGATTGTTCAGAAATGCATTTTCTTCAGTCATGACTATTATTGTTATGGCCATTGCTATTTCGTTAGCAGCGGGGTTCTATGTATTGTTGCTTAATTTACAGCAGGTAACGGGTGGTATTGAATCAAGCAATCAAATATCATTATTTTTAAAGACATCTGTTTCCGAAAAATCAGGGCAACAATTATCTAATAAGATAAATAGTAACGAAAGGGTTGAAAGCGTATTGTTGATTTCAAAAAGTCAGGCGCTTAAAGAATTTAAAGAATATAGTGGCTTTGGTAACGTTTTAAATGTTTTAGATTCAAACCCCTTGCCAACCGTTATCCAAGTACTACCAAAAAATACTTTAGATGATTTACTCAGTGTGGAAAAACTAATGGCAGAGTTTGAGCGTATGCCGCAAGTGGATTTTGCACAACTGGATATGCAATGGGTGAAACGATTGCAATCAATGATGCAAATTATGCAAAGGGCAGGGCTATTGCTTGCTGTGTTGTTAGGTTTTGCTGTTTTATTTATCACTGGTAATAGCATTCGTCTTGAATTGCAAAACAGACGAGATGAAGTGTTGGTTGCTAAGTTGGTTGGAGCTACGCACTCATTTATTCAGAGGCCTTTTTTATATACAGGGTTTTGGTTAGGGTTTGGTGCGGGGTTTGTTGCCTGGCTAATGGTTACGTGTATGACATTGGTTTTACATGGGCCTGTTGAACGGCTATCTATTCAGTACGACAGAGCTTTTGGTATAACTTATATTGGGGTTGCAGATACTCTTGTTATGATTGGTCTTGCATCATTGCTGGGAGTTTTTGGTGCGTGGATTGTTTTGCGGCACCAGTTGGCGCAAATAAAACCTGAATAAAGAGTGACTTGTATCGTTGAGGCTTCAATAGTGGCTTTATGAAGGTTGAACTTTTAAAAATATTAGCACTCTTACTAATTGAGTGCTAAAATTAATCAACTTCCATGATAAGAGGGCTTTATGAGCAATACATTGGCTATACCTACTAATTTATCAGTTGGTACATTTGATTCATATGTTAATACAGTGAGTCAGATGCCAAAACTGACATCTGAACAAGAACATGACCTGGCTGTTAAATACAGAGAAGAAGGTGATCTTGAGGCTGCGCGTACATTAGTCATGTCAAACTTACGTTTTGTTGCTCATGTGGCTCGTGGATACAGTGGCTATGGTTTACCTTTAGCCGATGTTATGCAAGAAGGTAATGTTGGTTTAATGAAAGCTGTCAAGCGATTCGACCCAGCAGTCGGTGTGCGCTTGGTTTCATTTGCTATTCACTGGATTAGAGCAGAAATTCATGAATATGTGATAAAAAACTGGCGTATCGTTAAGGTTGCTACAACAAAAGCACAGCGTAAGTTGTTTTTTAATTTAAGAAAATCTAAAAAAGGCTTGGGTTGGCTTTCGAAAAATGATGCGGAAGCTATTGCAGAAAATCTAAATGTAGACCTTAAAATAGTTTACGAAATGGAAGAACGTCTTGATGGTCGAGATATGGCATTTGACCAGCCTGTAGATGATTCTTCAGAAGATAGTATTTCAGCGCCAGCAAATTATTTGCAGCAGCACGAAGCGGATCCTGCATTGTTGTTAGAAAATGAAGACTGGAAAGGGCATAAGGAAGGGCTGTTATCTGAAGCACTAAGTGAGTTGGATCCGCGTAGTCAAGATATTCTAAATAGTCGCTGGTTATCTGAAAAGAAAGCAACGTTACATGAGTTAGCAGCTCGTTACGATGTGTCAGCAGAGCGAATTAGACAGCTGGAAAAAAATGCAATGAAAAAGCTAAAAGCGGCAGTTGTTTTAGAAGCGTAAAAAATGGGTGGTATCAGCGCTAATAATTGGCTATAATATCCGTTCTGTGCCGGGGTGGTGAAACTGGTAGACACGTTGGATTCAAAATCCAATTTCTTCGGAAGTGCCGGTTCGATTCCGGCCCTCGGTACCATAGATTATTAAAGGGCTATAGCGTTTTTCGTTATAGCCCTTTTTTTATGTCTGCAATTCGGTTCACAACTAGGTCACTAGTTATCTGGAACCTTGAAATAAAGTGGGGAGTACTGGGGAAATAAAAGCAATACATTTTCACAGGAACTTGGTCTTTGAGTCGCTTCTTTAAATAATGGTATTTTTCAAAATGACAATAGATGATCAACAGCACAAATATTTTGGAAAATTAGCCATTCTAAATCAATGTCAAAGTGATTTAGAACAATCTGCTGTTTTGGCTGAACGATTAAATGTTCCTTTACTGCAATCAGTTAGTAACGAAACGTCACAAAGTTTCTTTTTGTGCTGGCGTGATGGTTGTTTGAAACTTTTAGATAAAGACTTATTGAGAAAAGGTGGGCTAAGTGTTGATATTGCACCTAGGCCAGGTGAACAGCGCTCATGGCCAGCTCCTAAAAAAGGTGCATTGGCGCAAGCCTTGGGGCGTAAAACTCAAACGATTGTTGATGCAACAACGGGTTGGGGGCAGGATAGTTTACATATATTTCGAATGGGATATGATTTGCGATGTATTGAGCGTTCTCCTATTATGTTTGAGTTGTTGGATGATGCCTACAAACGTTTGGAGCAAGTGGATTGGGTTAAAAGTCTTAATATTACTCCCCCAGAATTGATTTTAGGTAATGCCATTTATGTTCTTGCTGATTTACAACAGCGGCCTGAATGTATTTATATAGACCCTATGTTCCCCCCGAAACGAAAAAAATCCGCTTTGGCTAAAAAGTCGATGACTATATTGCGTGATTTGTTGGGGGATGATGAAGATAAAGCGCAGTTGTTTGAGGCGGCTTATCGATCAGCCACTAAACGGGTTGTAGTTAAAAGCCCTGATTATGCCGAACCCATTGCCGGAAAACCCACTGAAAGTTTCAGTGGTAAATTACTTAGATATGATGTTTATTTAAAGAGTTGAGATATGACAGAGTGGATTGATGTATGTGCCGAAAATGCTTTGGCAGATAATGAAAATATGATTGTAGATGTGGATGGCACAGAGGTTGCCATTTTTAAAATTGAAGGGCAACATTATGCGATTGAAGATGTTTGTACGCATGATGGGGCTGAAATAGCCAGCGGTGAGCTGGAAGGTGATGAAATTATTTGTCCTCGACATGGTGCACGATTTTGTGTCAAAACGGGTGAGGTCAAGTGTGCACCGGCTTATGAGAGTGTTGATACATTTCCTGTTCAAATTGACAATGGACGGATTCAAGTAAGAGATAATCGCTGGGATTGATATGGATTACTTTATCTGGGATATGAATCCAGTTTTAAATGCATGGGGTTTTTTAACCATACGCTGGTACGGACTTTTTTTTGCCACGGCTTTTATTTCAAGTTATTTGTTAATGACTTGGATTTATATCCGAGAAGGGAAAAATACCGACGATGTTGATGATTTATTATGGTATATGGTGATATCGACAATTGTTGGTGCTAGATTGGGGCATTGCTTGTTTTATAACCCTGAATATTATTTTAGCCATCCGCTTAAAATATTCGCTGTCTGGGAAGGGGGGTTAGCAAGCCATGGCGCTATGTTTGGTATAACGACAGGGCTTTATTTGTTTCAGCGGCGGGTTGAAGAGTCATTTGTTTGGTTCTTAGATAGAATTTCAGTGGTATGTGCCATTGGTGCAAGTTTTATTAGAACAGGTAACTTTTTTAATTCAGAAATTATAGGAGTGCCGACTACGGTGCCTTGGGCAATCGTTTTTAAACGGGTGGATTTGCTTCCACGTCACCCCGTCCAGTTATATGAAGCGCTTTCTTGTGCTTTGGTTTTTATATTGCTATTACACATGTACCGGAAAATGCAAGACCAAATTAGACCGGGTGTAATATTTGCGAGTTATTTATTTTGGATTTTTCTAATCCGATTTTTTCTTGAGTTTGTTAAAACTAGGCAAGCGGCTTACGGTAATGACTTTTGGCTATCTACTGGGCAGTTATTAAGCATTCCATTTGTTTTAGCCGGGTTATGGTTTATCCTTTATCCCCGCTTCAAGAAACGTACTCTGATATAATTATCGGTTCACTGTTCAAAAATATGATTGGACAGTTTTCTAATCGGGTGCTAACAATTCATGCAAGAAATTAATCCAATAAAAAATACGATTGTTGACTTAAGAGATCGAGGTCATGCACTTAAAGACTATCTCGACTTTATAAATAAAAGTGAGCGATTAGTTGAGGTGTTAAGGGAGCTAGAAGATCCTGATGTCTGGAGTGACCAAGCGCGAGCGCAAGCTTTAGGTAAAGAGCGTGGGCAGTTAGAAACGATAGTGAATACCATTATTGATTTAGAAACAGGGTTAGCTGATGCTGAAGAATTGCTAGAGATGGCTGTTGAAGAGGCTGATGAGGAAACCATCGATACGGTTGTAGAAGATTTACAAAATTTCGAAAGGAAAGTCGCGGAACTGGAATTTAGACGGATGTTTTCAGGTGAAATGGATGCGAATAATGCCTTCCTGGATATACAGTCGGGTTCAGGTGGAACAGAAGCACAAGATTGGGCTTCTATGATAGAACGAATGTATTTACGTTGGGGTGAAGCTAAAGGCTTTAAGGTTGAGCTGCTTGAAGAGTCTCAAGGTGATGTGGCAGGTATAAAAAGTGCAACCATCAAGTTTGAAGGTGATTATGCTTATGGTTGGCTGCGTACAGAAACCGGCGTACACCGGTTAGTTAGAAAATCTCCTTTTGACTCAGGCAGTAGGCGACATACTTCATTTGCCTCAGTTTTTGTTAATGCAGAAATTGATGATGATATTGATATTGAGATTAATCCTGCGGATTTAAGAGTTGATACCTATCGAGCTAGTGGCGCCGGTGGACAGCATGTCAATAAAACAGAATCAGCTATTCGTATAACACATGAACCGACGGGTATCGTTGTACAGTGCCAAAATGATCGTTCCCAACATAAAAACAGGGATACAGCGATGAAGCAATTAAAGGCTAAGCTGTATGAATTAGAATTATCTAAAAGAGCTGAATCACAACAAACTTTAGAAGACAGTAAGTCTGATATTGGTTGGGGAAGTCAAATTCGTTCTTATGTATTAGATCAATCAAGAATTAAAGATTTAAGAACCAATGTAGAAACAGGCAATACGCAGGCTGTTTTAGATGGTGATTTAGATCAATTTATAGAAGCCAGTTTAAAGAGTGGTCTTTAACAGAAACCACCTAACAAGACCTACAATTAACAGAATTATTTTTAGAGATATGTCAGAAAACCAACAAGACGAACAAGAACAAATTACCCAGCGCCGCACAAAACTATCAGCATTGCGTGAAAATGGTATTGCCTTTCCAACTGATTTTCGCCGTAATGTCATTAGTGGTGAATTATTAGCTGAATATGGTGAGAAAACCAAAGAAGAGTTAGATGAGCAGCCTATTAGAGTTAAAGTGGCTGGCCGTATTATGACTCGTAGAATTATGGGTAAAGCTAGTTTTTGTCATATTCAAGATATGTCAGGTAAGTTACAGCTTTATGTGACGCGTGATACCTTGCCAGAAGGTTTCTACAATGAACAGTTCAAAAAATGGGATATTGGCGATATTGTTGGTGCTGAAGGTGAATTGTTTAAAACCAAGGTAGGTGAGTTAAGTGTGCGTGTTGATGATATTCGATTATTAACTAAAGCATTACGCCCATTACCTGAAAAATTTCATGGTGTGGCAGATCAAGAAATTAAATACAGACAGCGGTATCTGGATTTAATTATGAGTGATGATTCGCGTAAAACTTTTTTAATTCGGTCACAAATTGTGGCTTATATCAGAAAGTTTTTGGGTGATAAAGACTTCTTAGAAGTTGAAACTCCAATGATGCAGGCAATTCCAGGTGGGGCAACTGCACGCCCATTTGAAACGCATCATAATGCTTTAGATATGGGTTTGTATCTGCGTATTGCACCAGAATTGTATTTAAAGCGTCTTGTGGTTGGTGGGTTTGAACGTGTGTTTGAAATTAATCGTAACTTTCGTAACGAAGGCTTATCAACTCGCCATAATCCAGAATTTACCATGCTAGAGTTTTATCAAGCTTATGCAGAATATGGTGATTTAATGGACTTAACTGAAGCAATGCTGAAAGGCATTGCTGAAGAAGTGACGGGTAGCTCTGTTGTAAGTTACCAAGGTGATAACTATGATTTTGGTAAGTCATTTGACAGAATGACGGTAGTTGAATCTATTTTGCATTTTAATCCAGAGTTAACGCTGGATGATCTAAGTACTAGAGATGCTGCAGTTAAAGTTGCTGAAAAATTACATATTCCTGTTAAAGATGGTTATGGTTTAGGTAAGGTTCAAATAGAAATATTTGAAAAAACAGTTGAAAGCAAGCTAATGAACCCTACGTTTATTACTGCTTATCCAGTTGAAGTATCACCATTAGCCAGAAGAAATGATGATGATCCGCATGTAACTGATCGATTTGAATTTTTTGTGGGTGGTCGTGAAATAGCTAATGGTTTTACAGAGCTTAATGATGCTGAAGATCAAGCAGACCGGTTTAGAAATCAAGTGGCAGAAAAAGATGCCGGTGATGATGAGGCTATGCATTTTGATGCAGACTATATTATTGCATTAGAACATGGAATGCCGCCAACAGCAGGTGAGGGGATTGGTATAGATCGTTTGGTGATGTTATTTACTGATGCACCTTCAATTAAGGATGTATTGTTATTTCCTCAAATGCGACCTATCGTTTAGCTTTTTTTCTGCACGGTCATATTTTACTTTTCTATTGATCGTTTGTGCTGGAACAAGTGTTGCTGAAATAGATTGTGTGGCTTACTATACATTCATTTCAGCACCTTATTTTCAATAAAAAACAAGGTGCTATAAAAAGTCAAACTGCAATTGCGCGGAGTATCTGAAATAAATAAGGATTTTAGAAAGTAAGTTTTTATTATCTTGATGGGTTGGGATTGTTGGGAAATGTTAATTTTCTGCGAATTCTCTGGCCGTAGCTGTTGCTTGAAAAATACTTTGCCCAATTTTAGTTCCTCCAAAAACTCGTTTTCACTAGCTTATCACCACAGCAGCTTTTACTGTTGATAAGTGTAAGGTTATGATTTCTTGTCATAAGCTTTGGGTTGAACTTGCAACGCTTGGTTTTAAAAGGAATTTTTTCTCCTTTCATCTTCGTCCTATCGGATTTAGCGTCAATGATTTTCTTGGGCAAGTAAAAATGGAAATCTAAAAAAACAAGCCCAGCGCGCATGTGATTGTTTCAGTAGTCTAAGCGAAACAATATTTGGCTCTTCTACGGTTTGATGTATAAAAAAGCATGCTAATATTTCTTCATGGCTATTAACATACCACAAGTTGCTTCCACTTAGCCTCTCAAGACACGGCGTAAATACATCCTTGGTGCTTGGCGGCAGCATCCCTGCTGTCAACAGTCTTGAAAAACAAAGTGGAAACAATTTGTAACCTGTGGTTTATTAATAGGCTTGTATTTCTTTGAATAAAAACTGGGAAACTTCAGTTTATTAACAAAGCAGATTTTATCTTTCTAATAGATATAGCACATTTTACGGTACTAAAATGACCATGAAAAAACTACTCTTACTGAAAATACTTTATTCAATTATCGGTCTTCTTCTGCTCTATTCAGTGCTTGGTTTTTGGGTGTTACCGAAAATTTTAACCAGTCAGCTTCCTTCCCTAGCTAAAGAAGAATTAAATCGAGATCTACAATTCGATGATTTAAACTTTAATCCTTTTTCTATGGAACTAGATATTACAGGATTTAGAGTCAAAAAAATTGGTGTTAATTCCTTCTTCAATTTTCAGCATTTTTATATCAATATAGCGGTTTTACGGTCTATTGCTGACTTAACTTTTACCATAGATGAAATACAATTAAACCAACCCAATGTATTTGTAATACGAGATAAACATGGCGTTTTTAATTTTAATGATGTGTTGGAGCGATTAGCATCTAAAGATAAGGACGGTCCAAAAAAACAAGAAGATGCATCAACAGATCCTTTTCCAGTGACCATTTTACAAATGGCTATATCAGATGGGAAATTAAGCTGGATTGATGATTTTTATTCTCATGCACAGAAAGAAGATATCTACCCAATCAATTTGAAGATTGATAATTTTACTACGGTGCCTCAAAAACAATCTCAACTCGATATCATCATTTCAACCGCTTCAGGAGGCCGACTCGAGTGGCAAGGAGAAATTGAATTATTTCCTTTTTCATCTTCAGGACATATTAAACTTGTTGAGATTGATTTTCATAGGATATGGGAGCTGTTTTTACAGGATAATGTCAAATTTGATCTTACAAATGGTGCTGAAACATTTGAGGCTGATTATGAACTAAAATATGCAACGGAAGGCATGCAGCTGCTTGTTAATAATGCACATTTTCATATCCAGAATTTTCAACTCACAGAAAAAGACAGTGTTGATCCTTTAATAACAATCCCAGACTTTAAAATGTCTGGCATAGCGGTTAATTTATTGAGAAAAACGGTCGGAATAAACTCTATTTCTGCTACTGATGCTCATTTTAAAACCTGGTTAAATACCGATGGCAGCGTAAATTATCAGTCTTTATTTTCATCCAGTACAAATGATACTGCACCATCACAACAAAGCAATACTGAAGATACCAATAAAGAGGAACCATGGCAGGTTAATGTTAAACAGTTAGCATTAAATAACTTTTCCCTTGATTTTATGGACAAGACACTTTCTAAGCCTGCCAAACTGAATATCACCTCATTAAATTTCAGTAGTCACAATCTTAATATTACTCCGGGAACATCAATACCTTTTAATCTTGATCTGACTCTAAATGACAAAGGAAAACTAAATATTGAAGGAAGCACCGTACTTGAACCGTTGGAAGCTAAGGTTCAAGTTAACGCCAGCAATATTGGCATCAAAGAATTTCAACCTTATATTGCCAGTGCAGTAAAACTGGATATCATTTCTGGTCTGTTTAATATTAAGACTAATGTCACAATGGCTCAACTAGAGGGTAAGCCGCTAGCAATTGGTATTATGGGGGATAGTAGTATCTCTAATCTTGTTACTCGAGACCAGATAACGAATAAAGATTTTCTCAAATGGAAACAGCTTAGCCTAGAAAATATAGATATAAATCTAGCAAAAAATAGTTTTCTTATTGATAAAATAAAACTAGAGGAACCCTACGTTAAATTTTTGATCAAAAAAGACAAATCTACCAATATCAATGATATTGTTGTCAAATCAACCAAGAAAAGCGATGATAATGCCGTTATAAAAGCAGAAAATAGTAAACAGCCAAAAACAACTTTCAAAATAAATAAAGTTGAATTTCTTAAAGGGTCAACAAATTTTTCTGATTTGTCACTAATCCTGCCTTTTTCTGCACACATCAAACAATTATCAGGGTCCGTTAAAGATATTTCATCTACCCAAAATACAGTGACAAAGATTGCAATGGCTGGTCTAGTTGCAGGTATATCCCCCGTCAATATCAAAGGAAATATTAACCCGGATAAGGGGAATTCTGAACTGACTCTCGACTTTAATAGTATGCCCTTACCTTTAGCGACCCCTTATATGGCTGAATTTGCCGGGCGAAAAGTTGAAAAAGGAAATATGTCATTAGCCTTAAGCTATAAAATTAAAAATAATAAGCTTACATCTTCTAATAAATTATTAATTGACCAATTAGTATTAGGTGATGAAGTGGAGCATCCAAATGCTGTTTCCTTACCTCTGGATTTGGCAATCGCGCTATTGAAGGATGGGGATGGTAAAATTGCACTTGATGTACCTATTAAAGGCAGCCTTGATGATCCTCAATTCAGTGTTTCTGGTGTAATAGTCGACGCCTTGGTTAATGTCATTACTAAAATAATTTCCTCACCCTTTAATACTATTGCATCATTAATAGGTAGTGATGAAGACATCAGCAAAATTTCTTTTTCTGCTGGCAAAGTCATATTAACAGAATCGCAACGTACAAAACTGGATGGCTTAAGTACTGCATTGATGGAGCGTCCTTTATTGAATCTTGAGATTAAAGGAATTGCTTTTTCTGAACAAGATTGGCCACTATTACAAGCAGAGGCGTTGGATAAACAGCTTTTACAAATCAAAGCGGATCAGTTAAATCGTGAAAATGATAAAAAAATATTAGCCGAACACGTTACCTTAACAGCTAAAGAATATCAAAATCTACTTGCTGATTTATTTATACAAAAATACCCACAACTGGCAGACCGTTCACTTTTTGGGAAGCCACGTTTATTAGATCCTGCAATGGGAGATTTCTACACAATTGCGAAAAGAAAATTAGCCGCGGCTATCCCCCCCGACCTTCTTCGTTTACAACAATTAGCAAAACAAAGAGCTCAAGCCATTGCTAAATATTTAGTTGATAAAGGAATACCTGTCGGAAAAATATTTTTGCTAAATGTTAATGTGGAATCGAAAAGTGCTGATGCTACACTAGCTTCAACGTTAACATTAATGGTTAACTAGCGACGAGCATATGGGGCTTGACTTGACTCTTGCGTAGAAGAAAAGTAAAGAAAAAAATAAGAAGTAGGCGGGGCTAGTATATCAAAAGGCTTAGGCAACTCGCAACAAATAACCCACCCACCTTGCTGGCCTTTTTGTCCCTGCTCAAACAATCTCAATCGTTACGTAGCTGGCTATGCGCCTCTTGAGATAGCTTGAGCAGAAACAAAAAATCTGCGCAATCTGGGTGGGTTATTTATTGCCAGCTGCCTTACCTAATATTTTACGTACTGGATTTAACTGACTGGCATTACCAAACCAACTATCCGTTACTGTAAGTATTGGAGCACTATATATTGTGGTAGGAAGCGCTAATTAACTTTAAATATGGAGTAGTGCAACTTGTTAGCGTAAATGCAAATTGTATGGGTTGTAGTGTGCTAATGAGTCATGTCTATTTAAAAATATACTGATTCCTTTTTCTTTGAAACCTTGTTAGATTACACGTTTTGTTTATAACATATTTTTTATAATGAATTTATTTCATATTCTAAAATTTATTGCTATTGATCCGGTTAACATGAGTGTTAAGGCTAAGTTATTGTCCTTATTGGCTTGTTTTTGCTCAATTTTCTTTATTGCATTAGTTACAAAGATTGTTTTTCCTTGGCCTGGTTACCCAATGATTATCGCTTCAATGGGGGCTTCTGCAATTATTCTGTTTTTTATTCCTGGCAGCCCATTGGCTCAACCTTGGCCATTTGTTGGTGGGCAATTAGTGTCTGCAGTCGTGGGTATTACCTGTGCGATAAATATTACTGAAACATCAACGGCTGCGGCAACGGCTGTTGGCGTATCAGGTTTGTTAATGTTATTAATGCGTTGCATGCATCCGCCTGGAGCTGCAACCAGCCTGGCACCTATTATGGCAGGTTCATCAATAACATCTCTTGGCTATTCCTTTGTTATTGTTCCGGTTGGAATTAATGTGCTTAGCATGTTGGTTTTAGCGGTTGTTATCAATCGATGGGTAATGAAAAGAGACTATCCCAGTCCTTTACCTAAAAAAAAGCAAACAAAAAGTTTTACGGTGAAGGAGCCCGGTCGACACATTGGTTTTTCAGAGCAAGATTTGGCTCTGGCTCTGGATGATAGTGATGTGTTCGTCGATATGACTCATGCGGATTTAAGTGTTTTACTAACTCAGGTTGAAAGTAATGCATTTAAACGAATTAAAGGACAGATTTTATGCTCTGATATTATGGTTAAAGATGTGATAACTGTTGAGTATGGAACAGAAGTTGAGCAAGCTTGGGAGATAATGCGAAGTCGCAAATTAAAAGCATTACCGGTGATTGATAGAGGGAGACGGGTAATAGGTATTATTACCTGGAATGATTTTTTTAAATTTATCGATTTAAGTGTCTATGGAAGTTTTCAGGAGAAAATTCGCACATTTATTAGGCGTACAGCCGATGTAAGCACAACAAAGCCGGAGTCGGTTGGTTATATAATGAGTAGTACGGTAGAAACATTGACTGATACTACGCATATTGCAGAGCTTATTTCATTAATGTCAACTCAAGGCCATCGTCAAATTCCCATTGTTGACTCGGAGCGGCGGCTTGTAGGTATGGTCTATCAGGCAAATTTAATTGCAGCGCTTTATAATGAGCAGTTGTCACAAATAATACAGGAATAATGATGCACAATAACAATGTTTTAGAAAATGAACAAATTCCTCTAGTTGCAATGGATGCGATGAATGAGGTGCATCGAGAAGAGCTTGATATTGTTAATCAGCTGAATGCTGCTATTTTTGAGAATAATCTAGAAGGCATTACTTCTTTATGTGCCCAATGGCTAGATCACACAATAGCTCATTTCAATAGAGAAAATATGATGATGGATAAGTATGCTTTTCCTGCTAGTCATTGTCATCAAGGGGAACATAGTCAGGCGTTACAAGAGTTGGAATTAATTGTGACATCTTGGCAAGATATACAGGATTTAGACAAGTTGACCACTTATGTAAGGGATGTCTGGCCTAAATGGTATGTGAATCATATTTCAACAATGGACACAGTGACCTCAGCTTATATTAAACAATGTGTTGAGAGGGAATGAATTGAACTATAAAGGCGATGTTTTAATATGGTCTTTGCTTATATACTGGCTATGTGATTAAATCGCATGACGCTATGTTAATAACATACGCAGTTATGTGACTTTTTGAATTATATCCTATAGAAAATGCCTCACTATGAGATATATAAAAAATAATTAATGAGGTAATTTTATGGAGATTTTAGATGAATAGTCTTACAGCACTTTCTTTAAGTATTGGTGTTTTGGCTGGTGCGGCGGTGTTTTTAGCAGTTGGACCATTAGCAGGTGTATTTTTAATTTGGGCTGCAACCATTTCATGGGCAGCTTATTTTGCTTTAGGCGGTAATGACGAAGCAGCAAAAAATATGGGTGTATGTGGTGTGTTCGGTGTGGTTATGGCATGGTATGCAGCTGTTCAGTTAACTAATATTCCAGCTGATGCAGCACTTGGTTTTCCACTAATGGCTGGGCTTGTGGTTTGTATTTCTGTCGTTGTTTCATGTTTAGCGGCAAATCTGCCACAACTAGCATGTATACCTGCAACAGTCTTGGGTTATTCAGCAACTTTTGCATATTTATTACAAACACCTGATATGTTAACGCCTGATGTTTTGCTTAATGTAACTTGGGAAAACCCATTGTTAATTATTTCTTTTTCTCTTGCGGTAGGGATTGGTTTAGGAATTGCCTCTGGAAAACTAGCGGCTAAATGGACAACTAAATAGATCTTATTTTAGGGTTGTTGTGTAGGGCGGACTCAGTCCGCCCTATTTAACATCTGCTTTTATTGAGCGCTGTAATGTGAATCAATGTATTTATCTACCAGCTCCTGAAACTCTTCAGCAATTCGATCGCCTTTTAAGGTCACTGTTTTTTCCCCATCTTCATAAACAGGTGCAACTGGTGTTTCTCCTGTTCCTGGCAAGCTAATACCAATATTGGCATTTTTACTTTCACCTGGTCCATTCACAACACATCCCATTACGGCAACTTCCATTTCTTCAACACCTTTGTATTTTTCTTTCCAGATAGGCATATGAGAACGCAAATAAGATTGAATTTCTTGGGCTAATTTTTGAAAATAATCACTGGTTGTTCTACCACAGCCTGGGCATGCAATTACCATTGGGGTGAATGAACGAAAGCCCATAGTCTGAAGTATTTCTTGCGCTACGATAACCTCAGTCGTTCTAGCACCACCGGGTTCGGGTGTTAATGAAATACGAATGGTATCTCCAATACCTTGTTGCATTAAGACTGATAATGCAGCGGATGAAGATACAATACCTTTAGAACCCATGCCTGCTTCAGTTAAGCCTAGGTGTAATGCATAATCACAGCGATTGGATAAGTCTTGATAAATGTTAATAAGTTCTTGAACATTACTGATTTTACAAGACAGTATGATTTTATCTGCGCCTAAACCATACTCCTGAGCTTTAGCAGCACTTTCTAGTGCGGATACAACAATGGCTTCACGAGTGATAGCCGCTAGTTCTTGTGGCTTATCTAATAATCGGTTTTCATCTAATAGACGCATTAAAACTGATTGATCAAGACTGCCACCATTAACGCCAATGCGTACAGGTTTATTGTATTGGCAGGCAAACTCGATCATTTGTTGAAATTGAGGGTCTCTGTTTTTACCGCGGCCAACATTTCCTGGGTTAATTCTGTATTTGGCTAAAGTTTCAGCGCATGCAGGGTGTTTTTCTAATAGTTTATGACCATTAAAGTGAAAATCACCAACAATAGGGACTGAAAAGCCTTTTTGAACTAATTTATTATGAATTTCAGGTACTGCTTTTGCAGCCTCTTCCGTATTAACAGTGACTCTAACCAGCTCCGAACCTGCAATAGATAATTCCATGATTTGCTTCACAGAACGATCAATATCAGCAGTATCTGTATTGGTCATGGATTGAACAACAATGGGTGCGCCGCCGCCGACTTTTATATCACCAACTAAAACTTGGTGAGTTTGTTTTCTAGGGCTAATAGACATGATTTATTTTATGAATTAATTGGAGATAATCTTTTTCTTAATATAAGGCAGATAGCCAGTTAAGCGATACAAAGATGATATAATCGTTAATTATACTCCATAGGCATTAATCAATTAAGAGTTAAATTGTGCGGATAAACTATTTTTCTGATGTACATTTGGAATTCGGCCCTCTGGACTTGCCGGATAATGATGCTGATATAGTCGTTGCAGCAGGGGATATTGGTATTTTTAGACAGGGTATAGACTGGCTTAAGTCACTTAAAAAGCCAGTTGTCTATATTGCAGGGAATCATGAGTTTTATACTCATGAATATAAAGAAACGCTGGATTTGTTGCGTGATGAATGTGCAGGCACTCGAATTCATTTTCTGGAAAATAATACATTTATCTTTCAAGGTACTCGGTTCATAGGTTGTAGTTTATGGGCAGACTTGTTTTTGGAAGGAGATGATAAGGCGGTGGCTTTAGGTAAGACCTTAAATGATTTTAGAAAAATCACCTTTAAAGATAGGCCATTTGACCAAAAAACCTTTACTAAGCTTCATCATCGATCAAAGCAGTGGCTAGAAAATGAGTTGGCTAAACCGTATGAAGGCAAGACAATTGTTGTTACTCACCATGCGCCCACTGAATGGAGCTGGGATAACTCCAAAAATAAGTTAAAAAAAATGGCGTATTGTAATGATTTAAAGTATCTGTTTCATGAGTATGAAATTGATGCTTGGTTTCATGGCCATATTCACAGTCCAGGGGATTACAGAATTGCTGGGGCTAGAATATTAAGTAACCCTAGAGGTTATGTTGGGCGAAAGGTAGTTGATAGCTTTGATCAGAATATGATTGTTGAAATTTAACTCGAGCGGCCTCTGTTTTAATAAAGACTAGCCCTAATAGATGAAATGTATTTCTGTTTGAATCTCTTGATAACAGAGCGAAGTGAAAGTTTATAAGCAATTAATGGAACAAGGTCTATTGGTTTTTATCAGGCTAATGATGGGTTCTATGAAAGGTCCTTAAAATCAGACCGAAATATCTAAAAGAGATCCAGGGATAGAATTAGAGTTGTTTGACTGTGTTTTTGTCTCTTCTTGTATCTTATCAGTCTCAACATCGTCATCAGTTTCATCTTCTGTTTTTTCAGTAGTAGTTTTCGCTTTTTGTTCTTCTTGGGTTTGTTCAATTAAATCAGTTCTTGCTGTGTCAGCCATGGCTGTTGCGTTGCTTGCAACTGCTTGGTCTTGGGCTGACGGCGTTGCTGGTGCAAGTGCGGCACGACGGATCGCATCTGCTTTTCTAAGAGTGGCTGCTGGGTCGCCTTCAACCTTAGAAGTATCAATACTGACTTCTCCGCCTGTTGCATAACGCACGCCATTGGGTCCTGTAGTGTAGCTAAAGCTTGCACCGCCAATGGCAAGAGTTCCTGCTGCACTTAAATGTGCTTGTTCATGCGCTTTAACTTCAAGGTCACGGTTCTTTAACTGTTGAACCTTTAATTGTTCATCTTTACTTAATTCTGTAAACGCTTTCTTGGTGAGTTTTTTTGATTCAGATTCCAGTGAATTGTTGTTATTTTCCTCTAATTCTTCTTTTTTTTCATTTTCATTAAGCGCAACATGCTGCGGAGAGTGACTCCCGTATAACGAAACTTGTGTACTTGATACGGATGTGGCTATCATTTATTAAAAAAGAAGAGTTGAAACCAACAATTAGAATTTAATATACACTTAAAGTTCAAGTATTTCAAAAAAATAACATGTAGGTTACGGTGTTATTTTTTTAATTATGATGGCCATGACTTAAGCGTATTACAATTTGAGTCATGAAATAGTTAGGATAACAGAGGGGAAAGGTTTTTTGTCATCAATGCAGATATCAAAAAACCTTATTCGAGAGTGTTATAAAACATCACCCTTAGAATGACTACATCACAAAACACTGCGATTCAGCATTAGCATCAGCTTCTTTTAATCGAGTTCTTAGGCTTTTAGATTGTTTTGGATCACGGAAAACTGCGCCATTTTCACCTGGAGTTTTCTTTAAATAAGAAAAAGTTTTAGCACCTTCGTACTCTTCAAAGCTTAATTGCTCTGCAATTTTGTCAATCTTACAGCCACAGGCGTATTGGTTGATATAGGCCTTACTACCATTTAAGCCACCATGCTTTGCAATGCAGTTGAATACATATTCAACGCGATCACGGGTTGGGTAGTCGCTAACAAAGACGGTTTCTTTTTCAATGGGTGTCGTTGCACATCCTGTTATAAAAAAAGCTAAACCGAGAGATGAAATTATTTTTTTGTTCATTTGATATGTATTTATTAATGAGTGAAAAGTTCAGTGGTAAGAGGTTTAGTGATAAGCCTCTATGGTTTTTAGTTATTCTTCTACCGCAAAGTCGACAATTTGTTTAAGGGTTATGTTCATTTTTTTTGAAAATTGATTGAGTGTAGGATTGTCTGTATTGGTAGGTAGTAAATGTGTTTTAACAATGGTTTTATTGTCAAATGTGTAAGTGACAATATTACAGGGCATATAGCTTACTGCATGAGGCGATAGAAGTAATAATGTTTTGGCATGAGTTAAATTGCAAAACTGTACAGTATCATAATCGGGGAAGTTAGCTGTTCCTCTATCTCGAATCACTTTTCCTACTCTGCTATGACCTGTTATACGAAAATTATGATCAGCAATGGCAATTTCCAATTCGGCTAACACATCATCATAAGGTTTTTGTGTTTCAGCATGATAATAATGAATAAGCTCAGTATTAGGTGTTTGTAATGCGCAACCGACTAATAATAAATTTAGTAGTATGATATATCTCTTTAACATAGGTAAAGCTTAGCATTATGCAGCAGCAAAACAAAGTCACCGGTGTGGTGTTAGCAGGCGGGTTGGCAAGAAGAATGAATAAGCAGGACAAAGGATTGGTTATTTATAACAATAAACCGATGGTGAGTTATGCTTTGGATGCCATGTCAAAAGTTGCAGATACTGTTTTTATCAATGCAAATCGAAACCTACCTGCTTATCAATCGTTTGGCTATCAAGTGGTTAGCGATCAAACAGATACCTTTGATGGGCCTTTAGCGGGTGTATTGGCTACTATGACACTGGCTGAAACAGATGTTATTTGCGTTATGCCATGTGATTCTCCATTAATCAAAGCCGAACATTTGCAACAATTATTACAAGCATTGCAAACGGATGTTGATATTGCGGTTGCTTTTGATGGCAAACGAATTCAACCGGTCTTTTTTGTATTAAAACGATCATTGCAAGCAAGCTTAAAAAATTATTTACAACAGGGTGAGCGTAAGATTGATTTATGGTTGGAACAACATCGTTTAGTTAAAGTGGATTTTAGCCATGATGCAGATGTTTTTTTGAATATTAACACCTTGTCGGAATTAGATGCATTAGAAAAACAAAAACCTGAAATGAGTGACTCAGGTCTGGCATTCTCCAAATCTGTTAATGCAATAGATGAGATGGGCAATAGCAGACAAATCGAATTAGTGGGTGAGCGTGCCTTAACTTTGTATGTTGATAAACAAGAAATTGTCACTCTAATGACAATGGGTACACACCCCGAGTTATTAACTTTAGGTTATTTGAAAAACCAAGGTTTTTTTGAAAAAATATCTGATATTAGAGTTGTACAAGTCGATTGGGAGACGGAGGCGGTCGCTGTTGTAACCAACACAAAAAGCGCTGATTTTTCAAAACAAATGCAACAACGAACTGTAACAACCGGATGTGGACAAGGTACTGTATTTGGCAGGTTGATGGATAAACTTAAAAATATTAAAGTGGCTGCTTTTGTTCTTAAACAAACGACTATATATGCTTTATTAGATTCGCTTAAACACCATAATGAAGTTTATAAAAAAGCAGGTGCTGTACATGGTTGCGCCTTATGTACGGGAGATAAAATTGATTTCTTTGTTGAAGATGTAGGGCGGCATAATGCAGTGGATTCTATTGCCGGGTATATGTGGTTGAACGATATTAACGGGGACAATAAAATTTTCTATACCACGGGACGCTTAACCTCAGAAATGGTAATAAAGGTGGCTCAAATGGGTATCCCTGTCTTGTTATCACGATCAGGAGCTACTCAAATGGGTCTGGATATGGCAAAGCAAGCTGGAGTGACTTTGATTTCTAGAGCAAGAGGTAAGCACTTTATGGTGTTAAATGGCGCTGAAAACGTACAGTTGGATTTAAAAACAAATGTTTAGTGCGTTTCTGCTGTTTATTTAATGAGTTATTTTCCCAAAGCAATTTTCTTCAGTTCGTTGGCTAATAGTCCTATTTAGTTCATTGATTGGGTAACCAAAATTTACAAGTTGATTGAAAACTTTTTGATAGCCGTTTTCAGACCAATTAATTCTTAGTTTATAGGCGTTGTGCATTATGATCGCTATGGTTTTTGCATCTCCTGCAAACATTTCTTTAGAGTTTGCTAGCTGCAAACTCTCCAGTTCAGAAATAAACTCATATTGAGAGGCAAAGGCAGAAATTTCAAAGGCGGCTACTTTTACTGGAAAATTAAAACCTAATGCAACAATGTCTTTTATCATACTGTAATGGTAGATTTCATGGACTAAGGAGCTTGCTAATTCACTAATAGAAAGTGTGTTATTAAGTAGAATAAAAAGCCCTTCATAGTCGTATTGACCATTTTTTATAATACACCCCTCGCCTGATTCACCAAAATGCCCATTTTGAAATTTTGTCAGATTGATTTTGCCTTGTTGTAATAATTCGTCAATATAAGGCATAAGTTCCTTGCCAGATTTTGTTTTGGCAATTAGGTTGATAGCCAGTAGCAATTTTTTATTTCCAGAAGAATTAACGTTTTCTGAAGAAGAAATTAGATTATGTGAAGATGGAATCACATTTATGGCAGCATATGATAGGGGAGTGTAGAAGCAGAATAGTAAAATTAATAAGTGCATTTTAGCTCCCAAACTATTTTTTAATCAGTTTCAACAAGATGTTTGAAGTTTATTTCTTTCGGTGCTTGCCTTTGGAAACATAAACGATGGATGAATATCTTAAACCAGCTAGTAGGCAATAAATAAACTCATTCTTATTATGCATGTCAGGCATTTATTTTCAATGGGAATAGGAATGCCCTTGAATATATTTTATTAGGTATGTGTTTACTCAGTTCGCAATGCATCCAAAGGATGCAAGTGTGCGGCTTTCATTGCAGGTATAACACCTGTGCTTATGCCAATTAACAGTGAAAATGCAAAAGCAGCCATAATATAAAACCAGGCGAGCTGTACGGGCAAGCTGGGTAAGAAAAAACCGATCAGTTGTACGATTAAAATACCGAAGAGGACACCTATGGCGCCTCCCGTAATGCTAAGCAAGATGGCTTCGGATAAAAACAGTTTAAAAATAGTGGCTTGTTCTGCACCAATGGCTCTTAATAAGCCAATTTCGGAAATGCGCTCTGAAACAGCAATCGTCATAATGGTTAAAATACCCACTGAGCCAACTAATAAAGAAATGCTACCCAGTGCGGCTACTGCCAGAGTGAGTATGTTTAAAATAGAATCCATACTTTTCAGCATTTGATCTTGAGTAATGATTGTAAAATCTTCATGGCCGTGTCTACGCATTAATAATCGTTTGATTGATTTTTCTACTAAATTAACTGCTGTATTGCTGTTATAAAGTAGATCAATCTCCATAACACCTTCCCGATCAAATAAGGCGAGTGCTTTGGCGGTAGGAATGTAAATGGTGTCATCCATATCAAAGCCCATCATTTGTCCCTTTTGTTCCATCACACCTAAAACACGATAACGGTCGGTACCAATACGAACGCGTTGACCCAGTGGATTTTTACTTGCAAATAATTCTATAGCTAGTTTGTGACCAAGAACAGCAAAAGCACGAGGACTGGTTTGTTTGTCTGCTGGTAAAAAACGCCCTTTGGAAACGTTCATTTTCCATATTTCAGGGACTGCTGAACCTACTCCAAGCACTGTACTACGGCGTTGTTTTTTGTTTGCTTCAATACGAGCATTCCCTTGCACCAAGGGTAATACTGCAATGATATTGTCTAATGTGGTCAGGCTTTGTGCATCAGTCAATGATAAAGGCCTTACTGTACTGATGGTGGCGCCGGAAAGTCCCAGTGTCGTGGTTTTACCTGGAAATATGGCAATAAGATTGGTACCAAACTGGGTGAATTCATTAAGTACATAGCTGTGAAAACCGCGTCCTATGGACGATAAAATAATCACAGAAGCTATGCCAATAACAAGACCTAGCGCGGTTAAAGTTGAACGCAATTTGTGACTTATTATGGTTCGATAAGATAATTGAATTAAGTCAAAATAATGCATTTATCGTTTACTCAATGCAATAACTGGGTTTAAATTTGCGGCTTTTCTGGCAGGTAAAACGCCAAAAATCAGTGCGGTAATTAAGGAAACGCCTAATGCGGCATAAATGGCCCAATTGGGTAAATAAAAAGGAAAGGCCGGGTAGCTCGTTTGTAAAACCAAAAGCACGACTTTTCCTAATGCTAAACCACTGATTCCACCTGCAATAGAGAGTAGGGCGGCTTCAGTTAAAAAAAGCCATAAGATATGCTGTTTACTTGCCCCCAATGCTTTTAATAAGCCAATTTCAGCGGTTCTTTGACTGACACTTACCCACATAACATTCATAACCAAAATGCCCGCAACCGCTAGGCTGATACTTGCAATACTGCTTACAGTGAATGTCAATGCAGTTAATATCTCGTCAAAGGTATTGACTACACTATCTTGAGTAATTAGAGTGACATCATCTTCTCCATCGTGACGAAGTTTAATGATTTCGGTTATTTCATCAACCGCTTTATACATTGCTTGTGTAGATTTAGCCTCTATCAATATCCTAAATAAGGAATGCGAATTAAATAATGCTTGAGCGGAAGCGACAGGAATGATGACCATATCATCAAAATCAACTCCAATCGATTGACCTTCGGAAGCTAATACGCCAATCACTCGAAAACGATGGTCGTTAATTCTTAACCATTGTCCTAATACGTTTTGCTGAGGAAATAATTCATTCTTAATCGTTTGCCCAATCACACAGATAGCTTGAGCTTTATTGATTTCAGATGGCGGTAAAAACCGTCCTTGAGATATATTTAAATGACGAACTTGTCTCAATGCAGCCGTTGAACCAATAATGGTTGATTCGCGCTCCAGTCCTCTTGTTGATACAGGGGCGGCGCCTATATTTATCGGCGCGATAGCAACAATATGCCGGTTTCTAGCTAGTGCAACGGCATCATCTAAAGTTAAATCTCTGGGAGTCTCTCCAAACATGGGCGGCTGTCCACCTGTTGTCTCTGATCTACCGGGTAAAACAATAATTAAATGACTGCCCAATGCTTCAAACTCATTAATAATATAACGCCGGGTACTTTCTCCTAAGGCGGTTAAAACCGTAACGGATGCAATACCAATACTCATAGCCAGTACAATTAATATGACACGCACAGGTTGAGTTTTGATTGCGGAAAAAGAGTGTGAAAGAGTATCGTTAAACGTCATTAGTTGCAGGTTTTACCATCAATAATGCGTATTTTACGCTGGGCTCGTTGACCGATAGCATTGTCATGGGTAATCATTATCAGTGTAACCTGTTGTTGATTTAAATTTTCCAGGAGATTGATGATTTCCAGACCTGATTTGCTGTCCAGATTCCCCGTCGGCTCATCCGCCAATAGTATTTGTGGCCCCATGATCATCGCCCTGGCAATGGCTACACGTTGAGTCTGGCCACCCGATAATTGGTTGGGGCGGTGATGTGCTCGATTCTCCAAATTAACAGATTTTAGAGCCTCTGCCACTCGGTGTTGTCGTTCTTGTTTTGCAATACCAGCCAATACCATGGGTAATTCAATGTTTTCAGCAGCCGAATAGCGAGGAATAAGATGAAAAAACTGAAAAACAAAACCGATATTTTCACGACGTACTTTGGCTAATTGATTATCATTGAGTTGGGTAATATCCCGGCCATTTAATTTATAGTAGCCTGAAGAGGGTTGGTCTAATAAAGCGATCACATTGAGTAATGTTGATTTTCCAGAGCCGGATGGGCCCATAATCGAAATATATTCACCCTTATTTATACTTAGATTAATATTATTTAGGGCATGAATTTTTTGATCACCCACCTGGAAATAGCGATGAATATTTTCCAGCTTAATCATTGTTCTTCATGGATGCTAATGCCCGGTTTTACACCATCACGACCCACCGAAAGAACAATGGTATCCTGTTCAGATAAGCCTGACAAAACCTCTATAAAATTCCAGTTTGCTAGCCCAGCTTTAAATTGACGTAATTCTAGTACACTTTGTTCGTTTACCAATAGCACTTGGTTATTTTCCAAAACGGCTTCAGTGGGTACTCTTAAAGCCTTTTCTTTACTGTCTAATAGTACTTCAATATCAGCACTATAGCCCGGTAGTAAATCGGCTAGGTCTTTTTTATCACTGAGTTTAATTTCAACTTCAACGGTTCGAGCTTGTTTCTCTTTTTCCAGAACATAGGGTGCAATTCTGCTGACAACACCCGAACATCGAGGCTCGATAAAAGCATCCAGTGTGACACAGGCTGTCATGCCTGTTTTTAATTGATAAGCATCGACTTCATCTATAGGTGCAGAAATGGTGAGGCAGCTGATATCTAATAAATCAATCGGCGGTAAGGTCGGAATTCCAGGTGGGGAAGGGGTGATATATTCACCTAATTCAGCATTAATTTCTGCGATAGTACCATCAAATGGGGCGCGAATAATGGTGCGATCCAAAGATGCCTGAGTTTGTAATAATGCAGCCTTTGCAATATCAATTGATGCTTTAGATGCCTGGCAAGATGCCTTTTGAGCTTTAGCATTAGTTGCTGCTTGATCAACTTGTTCTTCAGAAATAATATTATGTGTACGGCTTAAACGTTGTATTCGTTTAGCTTCCCGTTCAGCTCCGGCTGCTAACTCGCACTGTTGTCTGCTGCTCGCTTTGTTGTGTTTGATCTGAGCGTGTTGTAATTGTAACTGCGCTTTTATATCAGCATTCCACACTTCGAGCAAAACTTGTTGTTGTTTAACTTGCTCGCCTTCTTTAACAAACAAGTGCGCAACATTTCCACCAATAGAAGGTGCTAAAAAAGCCCGGCGGCATGCTTTGACAGTACCTACGCGGGTATTGGAAACGGTTGATTTGACTTCACCCTTAGATACGTTATGTAATTTAACAGCAAGCGTATCGGTTTGGCTGAAAAAATAATAACTCGTAAAAATAACTGCAATTACGCCACATAAAAGCAATAAATTTTTACTCATTTTATATTTCCTTGCGTATTTAACAAATAGCCATAGATAGAGTATAGGAATTAACTGATTAAGTGTCTAGAGTGTTGGTGTTATTTATGGTGTAAAGTGGGATAAATAGTGATGATTGGCTATCGTAATTTTGTAATACTAACAAATTTGTTTTCAGCGGTGAGTTCCATTTGAAAATAGCCGCTGACGCCTTGTTTTGTTAAAAAGGATTGAATGTTTCTAGCCGGGAAGGCTATTCTACGACCATCATCCGCCACAACAGATATGTTTTTGGCAACACCTTGGTAGACTTGAAGAAACTGATCGTATGAGAGTTGTAGAGAAAAGTAAATACGTTGATTCATAGTGGATTAACAGCAAATTAATGTAGAGACAAGGCCTATCTTGTCCCTACATGTTCGAGTAGGAAATGTTATTTTTGTAATGCAGCAATACGCTCTTCAAGGGGAGGGTGGCTCATAAACATTTTCTGTACACCGCCACCATTAATACCAAAGGCTGCTAATTGCCCAGGTAAGTCTTCAGCGGTATGACTTCGTTGTAATGCGCGTAGAGCAGCAATCATTTTATCTTTACCTGCCAAACGTGCGCCGCCAGCATCGGCATGGAATTC
>ENA-ORXI01000742-ORXI01000742.1-sediment-metagenome-genome-assembly--contig:-NODE-742-length-27225-cov-30.989797_pt1 | contig 27225 bp, 26 predicted proteins | sample MGYA00237861_ERZ511468 | MGnify/ENA primary metagenome ERZ511468 (study PRJEB26299, sample SAMN06266213) | sediment metagenome | isolation source: Hudson Canyon methane seep mesocosm | place...
TAAAGGCTAAAGGCTAAAGGCTAAAGGCTAAAGGCTAAAGGCTAAAGGCTAAAGGCTAAAGGCTAAAGGCTAAAGGCGGCGTAACCTAATCGTAGTTAATAGTGGGGCTCTGGCTCTAATCTCTTCCTTGTGTCTTTAGTCTTTAGCCTTTCGTCTGCTCTTACTTCCATTTAATAGAACAACCTATACTGGCTATTTGTTCTTTTGGACCATGCCCTGTTTGTGACACTTGCTTCATGGCATCAAATAAATCACGTTTGGCATCAGCAGCTGCAGTTTCTTTTTTACTGGCATCCAGACGACCGCGATATTGCAGCTCAAAGCGGTTGTTGTAACCAAAAAAGTCGGGTGTACAAACGGCACCATATTGCTTGGCGACTTGTTGTGTTTCATCTAATAAATAAGGAAAGTCCAAATTTAACTGTTGGGCTAAGCGCTGCATATTTTCAAATGAATCTTCAGGGTAAGTATTGACATCATTGGAAGAAATGGCGACAGAGTTAATGCCTAATAATTTTAGTTCTGCTGTGTCGCGAATGAGGCGTTGATGAATAGCTTTGACATATGGACAATGATTGCAGATAAACATGACTAATAAGCCATTTTTACCCATACATTGTTCTAGAGTCCAATACTGATCATCGGTACCGATAAGATTAAAATCAACTGCTTTTGTGCCAAAATCACAAACGGGGGGATTTAAAGAAACCATGACTCACCTGTAAAGCTTTTATAAACCAAATATTTAAGCTATATTCCTACTTAATAGCCTTAATTGTTAAACGAGTTCTAATGTACATTAAATTGAGATTTCTTTGTATTTGTTTTTTAGTCTGTTTTGTTTCAAGTAGTTACGCGGATGAAGAAAAACAAAATAACATGACAGAAATACAGGTATTGATCGATGTTTCTGGCAGTATGAAGCAAAATGATCCTAAAAACTTACGCATAGCGGCATTAAAATTGTTGATTAGCTTGTTACCCGATGGTGGCAGGGCTGGAGTTTTGTTGTTTGCAGAAAAGACTGAAGTGCTAGTTAAAGCCGAGGAGGTTAATGAAAAATGGAAACAGGAGGCTCTAAAAAAAATAAACAAGATTCACTCAAGAGGACTTTATACACATATAGAGGATGCAATACAAAATGCTGCTCAACAATGGTTTAAATCATCCGAACAACACGATAGACATTTGATTTTGTTAACCGATGGTATGGTTGATATATCAAAAGATATTATGCAAAGTGCTGAATCAAGAGAGCGCATACTGAGTGAGAAAATCCCTTTGTTACAGCAGGCCAATGTAAAAGTAATGACGATTGCCTTATCAGAAAATGCAGACGCTGAATTATTAGATAAATTGTCATTTGACACTAATGGCTGGTCTGAGACCGCTCAAACTGCAGATCAATTACAAAAAGTATTTTTTAAAATGTTTAAAAAAGTGGTGCCACAAGAATCGGTACCTATAAAAGGAAATACGTTTAGTGTGGATGGCTCGATTGATGAGTTTTCAATACTGATTTTCAAAAATAAAAATGCCCCTGCTAGTCAATTATTTGCTCCAGATAATAGCAAGCTAGTGAGTACAACGAAAAAACAGAATGTGACGTGGTTAGCTGAAAAAAATTATGACTTAGTCACTGTTAAAAAGCCTAAGGCAGGGGAGTGGAAAGTAGTAGCGGATATGGACCCTGATAACCAGGTGATGATTGTTACAGATTTAAAATTTCAGCTTGATGGTGTGCCTAATTATATGGCTGCTAATGAATCGTTTGAAGCCAATGCTTTTTTTACCGAAAAGGAACAACTGGTCAGTAGCGAGGATTTTTTAAGTTTAATTAATATTTCCGTTGAGCCGGATAAAGGTACAGCTTCCCAATTAATGAAAGCGGTTAAGGATAAAGCAGGGTTGTATCATTTAAAAATGGGAGGAAATTGGCAAGCAGGCACTCATAATATTAAGTTTATTGTTGATGGCAAAACATTTCAAAGAGAAATACAGAAAACAATTGAAGTAGTTGATAGTCCGGTTACAGCTGAAGTTGACGTTAATCAAATGGATAGAACAGTAACGATTCAATTAATAGCTGATGATAAAGTGATTGATACCGAGATGATGACGGTACAAGCTATCATTAACCAATCTACTACTAAGCCTAAAACGATTGATTTGAGAAAAAAGAATAATCGCTGGGAGTTAGTTGTTTCTACGAAGGCAGGTGAGCAACAAACGATTAATTTCTCTATTTTAGCCCAAGCAATTCAGGGAGGTTCAATTTCACCTGTTGTTATGCCAATTACTATTGATGATAGCCTGTTTCATACCATAGAGCCTGAGGTAATTAAAGTGACCGAGCCTGTAATAGATTCCGTAGTTAAAGAAGAGGAAATTGTAGATGAGCTTATTGAGGAAAAAGAACCGGTTAATTGGCTGATGACATCGGTCATTGTTATTATTATTAATATTCTTTTGATTGTCGGGGGATATTTTGGTTTTAAATGGGTTAAAAAAAGAATGCTAGATCAGCAAGCACAATTATTGGATAGATTGACATGATAGAACTTGACTCTATAGTAGTGATGCTAATGGTAGAAGCCTTGGTTGCTTTGGTATTATTAGTACTTGTTTTTTTTATTTTTTCTAGGGGTAAAAGAGCAAAAGGTCAATCGGCCGTTAATGAGTTAATTAATAAATTTGAAGATACTGAAAATATTAAAGCAAAAAAACTTAAAAGTTTGATTTCAGATAACTGTACTGTTGAAGCTGATTTGTTGCAGGCATTGATAAAAGAGATGAATGAGAGTGAAAAAGTCTTGTATCAAAAAATTGTACAGCTTTTTTTGAATAGGGATGTGGAGTTGTTAAAGGACATTGATGAGCACATAGACAATCTTTCAGAACCTTATTGTAAGCTATTAATTCACTCCTCATCGAGTCCCATAGAATCTGGAAAAATGGATGCTATAGACGATAAAGTAAACCGCTTAAGCAAAGAAAATGGCAGGTTAAGTGAGCAGTTGAGTGTTGCGATGAATACAATGGACGAAATTTCAGCCGAATATACCCGTGTTTATAGTGGTTCGCAAACAGAATTAGAGTTGGAAAATAGTAGTAAAAAAATGTTTAAAACGTTTAGCGAGGCAGAGCAAAACATTAAGCAATTGTATAAAGACGCAGAGGCAGAAGAGTTATGAATGCGACTGTTATTGTGTTGTTAGTTGAAATGGCTGTTGTGTTGTGCGCTATCGTTGCCTTACTGGTTTTTTTTCGATGGAAAAGCAGGAGGGCTAAAGCAACTGAACTAGAAAAACTGTTGGATGACTTTAGTTCAAAAGAAGCTGATAGAAAAGCCAGCCTAATTACGTTTTTTAATGAAAAACAAGGCTTGGCAGTAGAGCAAGCCAGTGAATCGACAGATTATTTATTGGAAGCAGAAAAACAGTTTTTACAAGGATTTTTAAAACAGCAAATGGAACGCACATCACTTGAAAGCTTTTATGAAGGCTTGAGTGGGTTACTGGACCAATATTTATATTTTATTCCTGAAAAAGTAGCGGAGAGTGAGAGCTCTAGTGTCACTGAATCAGATGGTGAACGAAGCAATAGTAGTGAATCGCATGAAATGGAGACTCAGGAGTCTGAGTCCTTGGTAGCACAAAATGTCGAAGCAGGTGTTGATGCCAATGCAGAGGATGAACCTGAACCTGATTGGGGTGATGCATTTGCTGAATCAGGAGATACGGTTGATGAAGAAACTCAAGCAAATTATAAAGCTGAATAACAAGCAAATACTGGTGAGTTTATCCTCAGCTCATCAGAAAAATACCGAGGTTGCGGCTAGCTCTGAAAAAGCTTGAATGCTATATTGTGTAATATTTTTAGAAAACCAGGATTGTTAATTAAATGACGTCAAAAATTCATCCCACCGCTTATATAGCCGATAGCGCTATTGTTGGTGAAAATGCTTCTATCGGTCCATTTGCTGTCATTGACGAAAATGTTCAAATAGGGGCTAACTGTCAATTAGGTGCACATGCGGTTATTCAACCCTTTGTTAAAATGGGGGATGGTAATATTCTACATCCACATGCTGTTTTAGGTGGACTACCGCAGGATGTGAGCTTTAAGGCTGAAACAGTATCATGGCTGGAAATTGGTGATGATAATGTGTTCAGGGAAGGGTTTACAGCTCATAGGGCATCAATAGAAAATGCTGTCACATCGATTGGGTCCGGCTGTTTCTTTATGAATAATAGCCATGTGGCCCATGACTGTGTTGTAGGTAATAAAACCATCTTTGCTAATAATGTAGCTATTGGAGGCTTTGTTGAAGTCGGTGATGGTGTTTTTATGGGTGGGGCAGTTGTCGTGCATCAGTTTTGTCGCATAGGTTCATTTGCTATTGTTCAGGGCACAACAGGACTTAATAAAGATGTTATTCCCTATATGTTAATTGGTGGCAGACCTGCAAAGCATTATCGTTTAAATTCTGTAGGGTTAAGACGAGCGGGGATAACAGGGCAGCGTTATAAAGTATTATCATCAGCTTTTAGGCTGTTAAAAAACAAAGCGAGTCTAGATGAACTGGAGCAGACTGAGGAGTTAAAGTTTCTACAGCAATGGTTAGCTGTCGACTCAAAACGAGGTGTGCATAGTTTTATAGAAGTTTAGTTAGGGCAGGTGCTTGAACTCTTTGTAAGCGATCAGTCCCCCTCTTTGGAAAAGAGGGGTTAGGGGAGATTTTATTAAATAAGCCGCCCCTCAATCCCCAATTTCAAAAGGGGAGGTAAACAGTTACCTTAAACCTGTTTTAAATTGTGAAACAAATATATTTTTAATCTACTTAGGTAAGGCATGAAACAATCAGTAATTTATGCAATAGACTTTGATGGGGTCATTTGTGATAGTGCACTGGAAACCGGTGTATCAGCATGGAAGGCTGCATTAACATTGTGGGATGATTTTTCTACACCGTTGCCTTCAGTGGAAATGTCAGAGAAATTTCATCAAATCCGACCCATCATGGGGACAGGTTATGAGGCGATTTTAATTATAAGATTGTTAAATAATGGTGAAACGGTTGAGACAATTATGCAGAATTACACCGGTCTGACTCAGCAAGTAATGGATGAATCAATGCTAACTATTGATTCATTGAAAAATCTCTATGGCGAAACTCGAGATAAATGGATTGAGCAAGACCTGGCACAATGGGTTGAAATGAATCCATTATTTCCTGGAATGGCAGAAAAATTACAAAAACTGACTAAGCAAGGTGTTTGGTATATCGTCACCACAAAGCAAGAACGGTTTGTTAAGAAAATACTTGAAGCTAATCAAGTTTATTTGCCCGATGAGAATATTTTTGGCTTAGATAGGCAGCGAAAAAAAGAAGATATCCTCATTGACTTGGTTAATAAGCATACTGAAGCCACTATTTATTTTATTGAAGATATGTTGCCCATGCTTTGTAAGGTATTAAAGAATGAGCAATTAACTTCAGTAAAATTATTTTTTGCAATGTGGGGTTATAACACTGCTCAAGATAAGTTAGATGCGGAAAAGTATGATGTTAAATTAGTGGAGAAAGAAGACTTTCTCGGTTGATTACTCCGTATGGAATCAGGGCTGTGGCTGTAACTTTAAAAGGTATTTGTCTTTTGAAGTTTTTAGCAATCTGAAATGTAAGGCACTGCAATAAAAAAATTGAACATTTTTATGTAAAGAGCATCATATCTTTTTTATATTATTGGAGATGCATAATGGTTAGGCCGCACACGCTTCAAGAAATTGCTGAAGAGATGGGACTGTCACGGGAAAGAGTCAGACAAATCGAACGACAAGCGTTAGCTAAAGTAAAGGCGATTCTAATTGCGCAGGGCTATACGTTAGATGATGTTCTTTATTCGAGAGAATGAATGATTTTGTTAGTGTATTTGCATTTACAAATAAGCAAGTAGAATTTATATTCCTACCCCTTTATTATTTAGTACTTAGTTTAGTTACCTTTATTCTGTATGCAGTTGATAAGTCAGCTGCTCAAAAGGGTTCATGGAGAATACAGGAGAGCACTTTGCACTTATTTTCATTAGCAGGTGGCTGGCTGGGAGCAATGATTGCTCAGAAAATATTTAGACACAAGACAAAGAAACAGCCTTTTAGAACTGTATTTTGGGCAACAGTTGTTTTAAATAGCGGTATATTTATTTGCTTAGTTGCATATCCCGAAGGCGGAAACGTATTGATTTCTATTGTCAATAGGGTGTGAGTACTTGGTAAAGCAGGGTTTTAGCCCTGCTTCATCAATAATATTATTATTTACATTTTATGTAATCTACTGTGATTTTCTCTTTTTTTAGTCGAGAAAAAGCTTTCGTTTCGGCAACAATTGCTTTTGCAGCATTCACCTTCATTATTTCACCTGTGGCTTTCCCGTCAATATAGGCAGTACATTCAAAGGCTCTTGCGTGTACGGTCGTGGTTAATAGCATTAATGCGATGGCTGTGATTATTTTTTTCATTTTAATACCTCGATGGTTAATTGAGGAACGTGCGCGTTCCGTAAGTAGAAACTTCCCAGTTTTTAATTATAGTAAATTAGGTCAGTCTGGTTTTTTAACAAATAGAATTATCTTCTGATTGGATAAGTTTATATTTAATAACAATGGCTTATGGTTCGTGAAGCCATTTTTTCTCTTATGTGTTTTAGTATTATAAGCATTTGATTATACAAATAAATAGCTTTCTGTCATATTTATTTTGCACTATTTCCCATTGTAGTCTCTCTAGGTTATTATTTTCTTATTGAGGCGAGTGTGCAACCGCTTACCGCCGTTTACGTCTGCGCCAAATAATAAAGCCGATGATAAAAAGAATTAGCGGCAAAATAATTAGAAAGCCGAAGCCAATTATTGCAATAGCGGTATTGCTTAATTGTAATGATTTTCCTGCTGATTTTGTAATGGGAATTTCAATAAACTTGTCGTCGTGGGTTAACCAGTTAATCAGCCTGAACCCTAATTCTGAATTACCAACATTACCCAAAAAGGCATTGGATAAAAAATCACTATCACCTATTACTGCAATGCGTTGTTGGTTTTTACCAGACAAGTGCTTTGTTAATGTATAGCCAAGGGTTAAAGGTCCTTCCTGTTCTTCGCTATCAGCATCAAAGCGAACTTTACCGATAATATCGCCTGTTTCAGTCCAGGAATGTAAGACACTCGTTAGAATGGCTTTCGTTTCAAACTCACCTTCATCAGCTAATTCTAGCGCAGCCGTGACAGGAAAAACAGTAATGTTGCTAAAGTTTAAAGTAACAGGGTGGCGCGTGTACTCACTGACTAAAACAAATGTTGGGTCATCAATGCCATAAAGGCCTGAGCTACTGTCTACAATAGTTCCAGGTAACTTTTTAATGCCTAAGTGTTGTTCAATGGGCTTTAAATGATGATTTTTCGGGTCTGTTAATAACAGTAAGTTCCCGCCATTATCAATATATTCACTTATGATATTAAGTTCACCAGGTAACAAAGCTACCCGGGGAGAAATTAAAACCAGCAGGGATGAGTTGTCTGGAATGGCGGATAATTGTGCCAAATTAAGTGCCTGTGATTTTATTTTATGATCGGCAAGTTGTTTCGCAAATAAACCAAGATCAAAATTTGCATTTCCTGCAGGGGAGGGCTCGCCATGCCCAGTTATAAATGTAATCCAGCGTTTATTGGTGCTGGCTAGTTGCAAAAGAGTGTTTGATAGGCTGGTTTCATCCAGAAAGGTGATTTTTTTATTTCGTCCTTGATATTCAACAACAATGACACCTTGTGGTCCGATATTTAGTTCTCGTGCTTTATCGGGGGCGCTGTCTGGATCAATAACACTCACGTGGATATTGTTTTTAAAACGGCGATATTTATCGATCAGTTGAATGACTTGTTTTTGTAATGCAGGTTGTTTGATATAAGCCGTAATGCTAATTGGGTCTGGTAAAGTGGTTAGGATTTTCTGGGAGGTTTCAGAAAGGGTGTTGCTGGCATTGGCGGATAGGTCTATTTGTGTACTATACAGGCGACTTAGCCACGCTAGCGTTATTAAAAGGCTAAGGATGATAATGGTTAATAGGCCATTTTTGATTCGTAGTCGATGGTGAAGATGTTGAGATATTTTCATTTTTGAATCCTGTCGTTTTCTAGTCTAAGGATGCTAAGAATCAAAAAAGTACTAATAAATAATAAAAAATAACTCACATCAGTGGTATTGAGTAATCCACTTTGAATGGATTGAAAATGTTTAAGCATGGAGAGATAGTGAAAAATTTCGCTACTTTTTCCTGAGATACCTGCGCTCCAGTCAAGTATCCACAACAGCAACAGTAGTCCAAAACTGCCGATCGCAGCAATGGTTGGGTGACTAGCGATACAGGATAAATAGAGACCCAGCGAAGCAAATGCAGAAACCAGTAATGAGAGGGCAAGAATATTACAGAAGAATTTACCCAGATCCAGCTCGCCTCCTACGAGTAAAGAAAGTGGCATCAGGGAGGTAAGGCATATGATAAGTATTAATAAGCCTAAAATACCTAAATATTTACCCAGAATGATTTCTGTACTGGATAGCGGTGCTGATAGTAATAATGTTAGGGTTTTATTGCGCCTTTCTTCACAAATTAGACGCATGGTGAGTAGCGGGGTGACTAGTAACAGGATAATAGAGGCATTAGCAAATAAGGGGGTGACGATAATATCTGTTAAACCTGGTGCACTATCTATATTGGCAAGCCTGGCTTGAAATGAGACAAATGTTTCAATTTGAGTTAAAAACAAATAAGCAAGAATGAGCTGTAAAATGGCCAGAATAGACCACGCTAATGGTGATAAGAACAGTGTTTTTAACTCTCTGGAGGCAATTGTAAATATCATGCGTTATTTTTTTTTGTAGTCAGAGCAATAAAAATATCTTCCAGTGATTGCTTGGTGGCTGAAAGTTCTAATAGGCCGCAACCTGAATTGACAATGATTTCAGCAAGTTGTTCAGTAGGGTTTTCATTAGAGGCGTAGTGAAACAAGTACTGAGTGTCTATCTCGTTTTCAATAGAAGTAATGCTACTGATATGGGAAAAATGATCTAAATTAAGAGGGCTTCGGGTCTCAACCTTTATTGTTGAGGTGTTCAATTGATGGTTCAAATGATCAATGGACTCATTGAAAATGAGTTTACCCTGATTGATAATTTGTACATGGGAACAGGACTCTTGCACTTCTGACAAAATATGCGTTGACAGAATAATGCCATGCTCTGATCCGAGTTCCTTAATGAGCGTGCGAATTTCTTTTATTTGGATAGGATCTAAACCGACGGTTGGTTCATCAAGAACAATGACTTTAGGTGCGTGTAATATGGCTTGTGCAATACCTACTCGCTGTTGATAACCTTTAGATAAATTGGTAATTAGCCTTTCGGATACCTCGTTAAGTCCACAACGCGCTTTGCTTGTGCTAATCGCTTTATTGACTTGTCTGAAAGGGACTTTGTGTAACTTGGCGCAATATTCAAGAAACTCATTAACAGTCAGTTCTTTATAGAGTGGCGGCGTATCTGGTAAATAACCGAGATATTGTTTGGCTTGCTGTGGCTGATCTAAGATGTCGAAGTTATTGATCTTGATTTGCCCACTACTGGGTGCTAAATTGCCGCACAACATTTGCATCGTGCTGGTTTTTCCTGCGCCATTAGGCCCAAGAAACCCAAGAACCTCGCCTTTTTCCAGTGTAAAACTAATATCATCTACAGCGCAGTGATTACCGTAGTAGCGGCTAAGATTGTTTACTTCAATAAGTAATGATGACATGGCTATAGGGTTAATCTATTTGGGACAGTAAAAACTTTATTTCATCTTGTAGTTTTTTACGGAAAAATAAAAACTTCCAGCGAGCCCCTCCACATTGACGCCATAATAATGTGGCGCGAATACCAGACAATAATAAGGCTCTTATTTTATTAACAACATGAGGTTTGGAAAGATATTCTTGTTCGCCATTAACCATGATGCGTGGCTGGAGTGTACTGATAGTCGTATGATAAACATCGCCAAGGTTTGCCAGAACATTTTCATGCATAACGCCGAATGATTCAGATTGCGCTTGTGCTTTTGCTATCCCTATGCCGATGGTTTTAAGCATATCGGGTTGGTTAGACAGTTGTTTTTCTAAGAAAACTAATGATGCGGCATAGCGAGCCTGTTCGGGGTCAGCAATGGTTCTGCCTGTTAATTGTAATTCTAACTGCAATAGTCCAGGTTTAAGAGCCGCTAAGTCACCATAAATATCAACAGCACTATCCGAGTCTATCTTTAAAATGCTATTGATACAGGTTTCTATAGCAGCGTTATCTGCTGACCCTGTTGTTGCCAATTTTTGTACTAATAGACAGGCTTGGGAAATGCCAGCAAGTGCTATCGTTTGATTAGTTATGCTATTTAGGGACATAAATTATTTACAGGCTAGTTTAGAAGGGCAATCGTTAGTTATTTTATTTCCGGTTTTGATCCACGGCAGGATACCATTAGATAAATGATGAATGTTTTTCAATCCCTTTGTTTTTGCCAGCATATTACCTACCATTGCACTTCTGCTACCCGATCGACAAACAAGAATAATTGCCTGGTCTTCATTAGTTCTTAGCTGGTTTAAATCAGATAGCCATTGTTCAGGATTATATTTGCCATTGGGTGAAAAAAATTGCAATTTATGACTGTTAGGAATGATGCCTGTAGCTGCCCATTCTTTTTCAGTACGAATATCTATGACCAATGCATTTTGTTCTTTTTGTAATTGTGTCAATTGAGCAGGGGATAGCTGCCCAAGTTCAGCCGCTAGAGCAAGAGGGTTAAAAAAAACAAAGAAAAAGAGTAACGAAAATTTGAATTTCATAAATTAATGATACTTAAAAACATAGAATAATAAAGTGTATAATTATGCATTAAATAATGACTTTTATCAGGTTAAATGATAAGTCTAAAGATAATTATTAAATTATAGTGGAGAAAGCAATGACTGAATCAATATCATTAGATGTAACGGGTATGAAATGTGGCGGATGTGAAGATAATGTTAAAACAAAACTGAATGCTGTCGATGGTGTTAACTCTGTTGAAGCTAGCCATAAAGAAAATACAGTAACGGTTGATTTTGATGCGGATAATACCAGTGTTGAAGCAATCACTGCGGTGATAACTGGTGCAGGTTTTGTTGTTGAATAAACAGACAGTCGAGCATAGGTAGAGTACTAGATTAACAATGCTGAGGTTTTTATGAGTAAAGTAGAGAATGCAAGTCCAGAAGATGATAAGTTGAGATTGTCTATTTTAGGAATGAACTGTGCAGGTTGTGTGGGTGCAGTTGAAGGCGCAATTGCATCAGTAGCAGGTGTATCAGATGTCAGTGTGAATTTTGCTGATCACTCGGCCTTGGTTGGTGGCGATGCTGATCCTGAATTGTTAAAAAAAGCAGTGCAAGAAGCGGGTTTTGATGCTGCTGTTATGGAAGGTTTAGAAGACCCGAGTGAACAGGAAGAATTAGAATTACAGCGTTATCAGCGCTTAATGCTAAAGGCGAAAGTGGCTGCTGCTTTTGGTGTGCCATTAATGATATTAAGCCATCTGGAATGGTTGCCAGGGATTCATTCGCCAGCAGGTAGCTGGTTTTGGCCATTAGTAGCGATCATAACCTTAGTTATCTTACGATACTCAGGTGGGCACTTCTTTTCTGGTGCGATTAAGTCCCTTATGTTGGGACAAGCCAATATGGATACCTTAATTGCATTAGGTACAGGTTCTGCTTGGCTGTATTCTTGTGTGGTGATTGATTATTCCAGTCATTTAACACGACTTGCACCCCATGCTTATTTTGAAGCCTCAGTTATTATTCTTGCCTTCATTAATTTTGGCAGTGCTTTAGAAATGAAAGCCAGAGGTAGAACCTCAACGGCCATCAGAGAACTTATTGGCCTGCAACCAAGAACCGCTCGGGTAGTTAGAGATGGCGTTGAGCAAGATATTGCCATTGAAAATGTGGGCTTAGGTGAAACGTTAAGAGTCAGGCCGGGTGAAAAGATTGCAGTGGATGGCTTGATAAGTGAAGGCCATTCGACAGTTGATGAATCGATGTTAACTGGGGAGCCTATTCCAGTAGAAAAAATAGAAGGCTCTGAAGTGGTTGCAGGTACCATGAACCAAAAAGGCAGTTTCTTATTTACCGCAACACGTATTGGACGAGATACTGCATTGGCTCAAATTATTAGTAGTGTTCGTACGGCTCAAGGAAGTAAGCCCGCTATTGCAAAACTGGCTGATAAAATTTCCAGTATCTTTGTTCCCGTTGTTGTTGCTATTTCTTTTGTTACTTTTTGTATCTGGTATTTGTTTGGCCCCGATCCATCAATGAGTTATGCATTTGTCACATCAATGACTGTATTGGTTATTGCTTGTCCTTGTGCCTTAGGGTTAGCAACGCCTATTTCAGTGATGGTCTCTGTCGGCAGGGCTGCTCAAATGGGTGTGTTAATACGCAATGGGGATGCTTTGCAAAGTGCTGGAAAAATAACGTGTTTGATTTTGGATAAAACAGGCACTGTGACTGAAGGCAAGCCAGTTGTATCGACTATTGATGCAGTAGGTGAATATGATGAAGACGCCGTGTTACGTTTTGCTGCCAGTATAGAGTCTGGTTCTGAGCACCCTTTAGCAAGTTCTATACTGGCAGCGGCTGAAGAAAAACAGCTGAAGTTGGAAAAAACCACAGCTTTTGAAGCGATAACAGGGCATGGGATTTCTGCATTAATTGCTGAACAACAAGTGCTTTTTGGAAATCAGGCTTTAATGGACGAAAAAGGTGTTGAGTATGGCTCTCAGATAAAACGAATAGAAGATCTGTCTGCCCAAGGCCAAACGGCTATGTTGTTAGCGATTGATAAGCAGGTTGCCGGTATTATTGCCGTATCAGATCCTATTAAAAAGGATTCGGAAAAAGCGGTTATGAATCTAAAACAGCAGGGCGTTAGAGTGATTATGGTGACAGGAGACAATGAGATCACCGCTAAAGCCATTGCCAGGCAAGCCGGTATTTCTGAAATAAGGGCTCAGGTTTTACCTGAAGATAAAGCCTTAATTGCAAAGAAACTGCAATTATCTGGAGAAACCGTGGGCATGGTTGGTGATGGTATTAATGATGCACCCGCCTTAGCTCAAGCGAATGTGGGGTTTGCAATTGGAACGGGGACAGATGTCGCGATTGAAAGTGCAGATATTGTAATTCTTCAAGGTTCCTTACTAAAAGTGCCTGAAGCAATGGCATTGTCAAAAGCAACAGTCGGTAATATTAAACAAAACCTGTTAGGTGCATTCTTTTATAACAGTATTGGAATACCTGTAGCGGCTGGGTTGTTATATCCTTTGTTTGGTATTTTATTAAGTCCAATGATTGCCGGTGCTGCAATGGCAATGTCGTCAGTAACCGTCGTGACTAATGCCAACCGTTTGCGCTGGGTTAAACTAGATTAATAATATTAATGAAGCAGTTTTTTTGCTTTGATGAAAAGAAAAGATAATCAAGTCCTACTGACTGATAGGGCGTTGATACAATGCAAAGTATTTAAATTCAACTACAATTAATAGATTGCTGACACAATCTATTAATTGTATATAGTGTTAGAAAAAGCATGAATTTTTAACTTTCGGAAGTGAATGGTGCAAAAGCTTTGTTTCAGAGATGAACGATATGAATTGTAAAGTAGCTATTTTAGTTGCCCTGCTTTCTGTATTTTCTGTCTCTAAAGGAAATGCAGTAGAAGTTGTGGTGAACCAGTCAGTTCCCGTCCAAACGATTACATTAAATAAAATTCGAGCTATCTTTACCATGCGCCAGAAATTCTGGCCTGGTGGTGAGCCAATTAAAGTGTTTACACTCGCCGACCAAGATCCAATACATAAAAAATTCACTAAAAATAAGCTACATATGTTTCCTCATCAGCTTAGGAGGGTATGGGACCGGATGGTTTATTCAGGAACAGGTCGAGCACCTGTTGTCTTAGAAAACGAACAGCAAATGTTAGATAAAGTCGCAAATACACCTCATGCAATTGGTTACTTAAGCAAGGAGCCGGAAAATGAACAGATACGGGTTTTTGTCAATGAATAGGTTTGTTCTGATTTGTTATGCTTTGTTGCTATCTAGTCAGGTGCAAGCTGATTTTTGGCGTGAAGATCTACAAGTACATGGGTTTTTAACACAGAATTTTTTCCATACATCAGATAATAATGTTTATGGGCATAGTGATGATGGAATAAGTCCGGGGCTAACAGAAATAGGTTTGAATGTATCTTACCAGCCGTTTGATCGACTAACCTTGTCCGCACAAGGATTATATAGGCGAGCAGGTCATGTTGATGGTGGTGTTGTCAGGTTGGATTATGGGATTGCTGATTTAAACTTATTTAATTCTCAAAGTAGTAATATTGGTATTCGTGGAGGTCGGATAAAAGTTCCTTTTGGTTTATATAATGAAACACGGGATGTTGCTTTTACCAATCCAACAATTTTATTGCCCCAAGGAATTTATTTTGATCGTTCTCGTTCTTTGTTGGTGTCTGCTGATGGGGGGAGTTTGTATGCAGACCATCATACTGAATATGGAGACTTCTTTTTTAAGTTTAATTTGGGAATGCCTTTAGGTGATAATGAGGAAATTCGCTCATCTATTCTAGGCCCTAGTGCTTCAGGAGATTTTGAAGCTAACCCGGCTTTTGCAACTCAGTTAAGTTATGAGCTTGATGGGGGTAAGATGATTTTTGCTGTAAGTTATATGGATTTAACGCTTAAGTATCAACCATCACGGGGTGAAGTTCTTTCTTCTGGCAGTACGGCAATAAGACCGCTGCTTTTTTCAGCACAGTATAATGGTGAAAAGTTTGGTCTGACAGCTGAATACTTATATCGATGGAATCACTATAGAGATTATGGTGTAGTCCCTAATTTTAAGTTTATTTCAGAAAGCTGGTATATACAAGGAAGTTATCGATTTATACCTCAATTACAAGGCATTGTTCGCTATGATACTTTTTCATCAGATATTGATGATAGAGGAGGGCAGAGAGCGGTGAGTAATGGACTATCAAATCATATCGCTTACGCAAAAGACTGGATGGTGGGCTTGCGATGGGATATTACTTCTTCCTTGATGATCAGGACAGAGTATCATCGAGTGCATGGAACTGCGTGGCTTGCACAAGCAGATAACCAGCAGCAATCGAACACTAAGCAAGATTGGGATTTATATGCATTACAATTTTCGTATAGGTTTTAACAAGCACCTATGAAAAAGGAAATTTATGTTAGTTTAAAATGGAGGATTGCTGTTTTAATAGGCGGTGTTTTTTTATTTTTACATAGTGTTTTTTCTTACACTATGTATTTAGAAGCCGATGATGAATTTATAAGAAATAGAGAAAATAGTCAGGTTCGTTATAGCAATATTGCCCGTGAAATAACTAAAGACTCTTTTTTAGTGTTAGGCCAGTTTGCAGAGTTGTTTTCTGTTATTAAAACTTCATCACAAGGCGATGACTTTTCCAATGTCAAAATCGCATCTACTTTAGATAAGAACTGGCAACAATGGCAATTTATCTGGGGACTGGAAAGTGCGGTCTTTTATAACCAGCAAGCTAAGCCAGTTAAGCAGTGGGGTCACCGGCTCGGTGTTAACGAATCTACAATAGAGCAGGTGTTAAACACTGAACAGCCAAATTATCAAATAATATGTACAGATGCATGTTCTCAGTGGGTGTTTATTCCTATGATGGCAAATTCTGAGTTAATTGGTGTGTTTGGTGTTAGCCGTTCTTTTGCTGATCCCGTTATTAAATTTAATCGTGCTACGGGTTTAGATATCGGTGTTTTTGTAGTGGCACCGAGTAATAAAAAGTCGAAATGGCCCTATAAATTATCTGCAATTACTCATGCTGAGATAAACAAAGCCATTGTGGCGTTTGTGACTAAAGGCTTTGTTTTTGACGATTTTTTTGAGCAAAGAAAAGTTGTTGATTATAAGGGTGAATCTTTTGAATTGACCGTTTTTCCAGTGAGTTCTGGAATTGAAGCGAGTCCACCTTTTTTTATAATTATTGATAATGTCACCAGGGAACTTAAAGTAGCCTCAAAAAGGCTACAGTCTATATGGTTTAATGGTGTTGTTAGTCTAGTCCTCTCCTTGCTGTTAATGTTGGTCGTGTTGTTTTTTTCTCTACGCAGAATAACTCGCTTATCGATGGCTTTACCTTTACTTGCCGAGAAAAAATATGATGACTTTAGGCAGGTCCTGAATTGCCCGCGGCACCCTGCGCTTGGGAAGGATGAAATTGATTTATTAAACCATACAGCAGTTGTTTTATCAGGGGAATTAGAAGCGCTAGAGCAGGAAATTAGAAACAATACTTGTCAATTGATAGAGCAAGGTTATGAATTAAGTAATGAGAGAGACTTTATTCGACAGTTGATTGATGTGGCACCAATTTCAATTATTACTCAAGATACCAATGGGATGATTTTATCAATCAACCAGGCAGGAATTGATCATTTTGCCATGGAAGAGGCAGCAATTATAGGCAGTGTTTTTGATAACTTTATACCTGATGTAGAGAGCAAGCATTTATCTAGTCTTAAGCAGTTAAGGTCAGGCATGGAATTGCAGCACTTTAAAGCTGATGGGAAGTTGAGTGTTGAGTTAATGCCGGATCGTCATATTTCCTGGTTGCACTCAGTAGTAAAACCTAATACTTGCAATAGTTCACCTGTTATTTTGAGTTTGGGCGTTGACATTACAGAGCGTAAGCAGATTGAAGAGCAGATGCTGAAAATGGCAATGATTGACCATTTAACAGGGATGAGAAACAGGCGTAGTTTTCAAATAGAACTTGCTAGAGAAATTGCTGCTGCAAAACGCTATGGTGATGAAATAGCCTTGTTTTATCTTGATTTGGATCAATTTAAGATTATTAATGATACCAGTGGTCATGATGCAGGTGATGGACTTTTAAGACTGGTATCGAGTGCTTTGGGAGAGGCTGTACGAGGTACAGATATTCTAAGTAGGATTGGTGGTGATGAATTTACCCTGATTATGCCTAAGCCTGAGAAGCTTGGTATTGAAAATGTTGCCAAGAAGATTATTGAAAGTTTGATGGCGCTTGAGTATAGGGTTGAAAATAAGGTTTATAAAATAAGTGCCAGTATTGGTGTTGCTATCTTTCCTCAACATGGTTTAGATGAGCATGAATTACTGTCTAATGCAGACTTGGCAATGTATCAAGCCAAAGAATCAGGGCGGGGGAAATACCATATATTCTCAGCAGAGTATGATTATCAATCTCGTTTAACCCGTCGGCTATACTGGAAAGATATTATTGAAGAAGCGTTAAAAAATGAACGGTTTATTCTTCTTTTTCAACCCATATTGGATATACAGGCCGATCGAATAAGCCATTATGAGTGTCTAAGTAGAATAGAAAATGATGATGGCAGTTATCTGATGCCAGGAGAATTTATACCTTTTGCAGAAGAATTAGGTTTAATTGGCCAGATTGACAGAATGGTTGTCAAGAAAGCGGTTGAGCAACATATAAAATTCAAAAAACAAGGTAAAGATATCAAATTGGCCGTTAATTTATCAGGCAGATCATTTAACGACACCACGATTTTTGAAGATATTGCTAACTTATTAAGTTTGCCAGGGGTGGACACTCAGCAAATTATTTTTGAGATTACTGAAACAGCAGCGGTTTCTAATTTCACATCAGCACAAAGCTTAATAAGAAAAATAAAAGACTTAGGATGTGCGCTTGCGTTAGATGATTTTGGTGTGGGTTTTTCATCATTTTATTATCTTAAACATTTGCCTGTTGATTATGTAAAAATTGATGGATCATTCATCAAACAGCTTGATAGTAACTTTGAAGATAAGGTGTTTGTTAAAGCATTAACCGATGTGTCTCAGTCTTTAGGTAAGAAAACAGTCGCTGAATTTGTTGAAAATGAGGTGATTTTAGATGTGCTTAAAGAGTTTGGTATTGATTACGCGCAAGGTTACCATATCGGAAAGCCTGCTCCCCTAGAATAAAAAGTCCTTTATCCAGAAGAAATTAAAGTTCGTATAAATACAGATGTGAGCTTTAAAAAAATGAAATGAGAGTTCCCTTTAAAGCATGAGCTTGCAAGTAAACACCCAGTAAACCAGCTATTCTATAGCTCACTAAGAAGCATTTCTTCATATTTGCAAAATATGCTGACAGCATTAAAGAAGGTGAGGGTTTGAAGATATGGAAATTAAATAAAAAAGATTTGCAATTGTGAATGAAATTTTTGAGGTTATTAGTTTCCAACCTCAAACGGGAAATTCGCATGATCAATAATCTCTCCTTGAATGATTCCCTCCTGACTCTGGATAAGGCTGATATGGGAACACTGATGAACTGGCTATTAATCCGCATCCATAGTTATGTGAAATATATTTAGAGTAGTTGAATTTTTTGAGTGTGTAATTCCTAGCTGACATACTTTGTGCAAAAGGTTTGTTATTATTAAATCCTGCCTACACCCCCGCAGATTTTTAACGCAACTGGACTGTTATGAACTGTGAATAAAACTGCAATAGTCATTGATGATGACGAAATATCAATACTGCTCATGAGTAACGCTCTTGAGCTAAACAACTTTAATGTTGTTTCTTCTTCTAATGGAAATGAGGCTTGTGATTTATATCTCAATCATCAGGCCCAAGTAATTATTTGCGACATTTTTATGCCAGAAATGGATGGATTTGAAACTATAAAAGCGATTAGAAAAATAAACAATGACGTTCTTGTTGTTGCCATCACTTCATATGACGAATCATATATGGCTGCAGCAAAGAAATTTGGTGCAAATCTGGCGTTTCATAAATCAGTTTCACCTCAATTCATTGTTGATGAGATTTTAGAAAAGTTAAGCTTTATAAAAGTAGGAGAATTAATATGATGGATGCCCCGACTACACCAGCAAAATTTAATGAAAGCTTTGAACGATGTGTTGATAACCCTGTATTCCTAGATCACTTTTATTCAATATTTACTTCCAGTTCTGACGAAGTAAAGCTTATGTTTAAGAATACAGATATGGAAAGTCAAAAATTGATGCTGATAAGGTCAATGTCACAAATGATTAGTGCTCACAATAGTCAATCTAGTTTTCTTTCAACGGTGGCTGATAAGCACAATAAAAGTAATCTCAATATAAAATCACATTTATACCCTCTGTGGATGGATAGTCTTATTGAAGCGGCAAAACTTTCAGATCCTCTTTTTGACATAGATACAGAGGAATTATGGCGAAAAGTTATGCAGGCTGGAATAGAGCATATGATTGCTAGGTATTAGAAATTGCATTTATACTCCCTCTCTATAGATGTCTATCGGTCTATTTTTCCAATAGGTAGAGTTGCTAAAGCAGCTGTGCATCACATTAGGTGACTTTTTCAGCACCTAGCCACCAAGCAAATTTAACTGGCTATAAACCCAGCACTCCAAATGATTTAACTTCTTAAATTTAACGGCAGTGCCCCGTGGTCGGGCGAAGTGTAGTTACATTATTCTTAATGATAGCTCTAGTTGTTTTTGTTCTATAAGTTTCTGCAGTACAACGTACATTTCAAGAAGTGGTTATTAAGAAAGGTTTAGTTCGAGAGCTTTTGGAATAATTATTAATGCATCAATTATGGTTTCAAACACGGGATTATAAGCCCTTGCATTCTTGGGTGTTAGCTCATTAATACCAAAGGGTGTTTAGATTTTGTTCACAATCAGATAGAATTCCACTGTTTTAATACTTTAAAAGTGGAGAGTTAGGTGACAATTCTAACCGTTCTTGAATTTCCTGATAAGCGATTGCGCACTAAAGCGAAACAAGTGACTGTTTTTGATGATGCAACTAAAACATTAGTCGATGATATGTTAGAGACTATGTATGATGCGAAAGGGGTCGGACTGGCTGCGACGCAGATTGATGTGCATCAACGTATCATTGTTATGGATGTGAGCGAGGAAAAGGATGATCCCATGTGTTTGATTAATCCAGAAATTATCAAACAAAGTGGCGTGGAAGAGTCTGAGGAGGGGTGTTTGTCAGTGCCCGGTTTTTTTGAAAATGTGAAGCGTGCAGAAAAGATTACTATAAAAGCACAGGATGCCGAAGGACAATTAACAGAGTTAGAAGCGGATGAATTTTTAGCAATATGCATCCAGCATGAAATGGATCATCTTAATGGTAAGTTATTTGTTGATTATTTATCACCCTTAAAACGGCAACGCATTAAAGCTAAATTAGACAAAATACATAAGCAGGAAGGTAAAAAAATAAAATGAAGATTGTTTTTGCAGGAACGCCTGACTTTGCAGTCCCCGCTTTGCAAATGTTAATTGATTCGGGGCATGAAATATGTGCAGTCTATACTCAGCCTGATAGACCCGCTGGCAGAGGGCGTAAATTGACGCCTAGCCCGATTAAGGCACTGGCTTTGGCGGCGAATATTCCTGTTTACCAGCCTGAAACCTTAAAAACTGAAGCAGACATTGAACAGCTTGATTCATTAGGTGCTGACTTGATGGTGGTGGTGGCTTATGGATTAATGTTGCCTCAGGCTGTCTTGGATGCGCCTAAGCAAGGCTGTATTAATATTCATGGCTCATTACTGCCGCGTTGGCGAGGTGCTGCACCTATTCATCGAGCGGTTATCGCAGGTGATGATAAAACAGGTGTCACCATTATGCGTGTTATAAAAAAACTAGATGCAGGTGATATGTTGCATAAGGAAGCGTGTGATATTGAGCCTCACCATACCAGTAGTGATTTGCATGATAAGTTAGCTGAATTGGGTGCAATCGGCTGTCAAAAGGTTTTAGCTCAAATTGAAAATGGAACGCTTACTGCGGAAAAACAGGATGAAGCGCTGGTAACTTATGCGGCTAAGTTAGAGAAAAGTGAAGCGATTTTAGATTGGCAGATGCCTGCACAAGAATTAGACCGAATAATTAGGGGGTTAAACAGCTGGCCAGTGGCTCAGACGCTTTTTCATGGAAAAGTATTGCGGATTTGGAAAGCCAGTATTGCTGATGAAACGGTGGGGTTGCAAAGTGGTGTAGCCAGTCAGGAAGGTAAGCAGATGTGGGTAGGAACTGGGCAGGGTGAGTTGAATTTACTTGAGGTTCAATTGCCGGGCAAAAAAAGAATGGATATTCAGTCTTTTTTAAATTCACATGATGTAAATGGGGTTAAGTTAGGCGAATGAATTTAAGATATATAACTGCCGGTATTTTGTCGAGTGTCATTAAGGATGGGCAATCGTTAACGACTGCTTTGGATCATAGTTTTAAAGTAATTGATGAGGCTAAAGACAGGGCATTTATTCAAGCCTTAAGTTTTGGCGTAATTAGGCAGTATCACCGGCTCGATTTTATTTTGCAGCAGTTGTTAAGTAAACCGCTTAGAAATAAGGATGCGGATATTAAAATGTTGTTGTTAATAGGCCTGTATCAGTTGAAATATATGCGAGTTAAATCGCATGCTGCAGTCTCGGAAACGGTCACTGCTGCAAAGAAGAAAAGTTGGGCTAAATCGTTAATTAATGGTGTGCTTAGAGAATATATTCGAGAACAAGACAGTTTTGAGGAAAAAGCAGATCATAATCAAGTGGCGATTAACTCTCATCCGCAATGGCTGATTGATAAGATAGCTACAGACTGGCCTGAGCATCGTGAACAGATCTTATTAGAAAATAACCAGCAGCCACCGATGGTGTTGAGGGTTAATCTGGCTAAAACTGATCAGCAAGCTTATCTTAAATTACTAGCAAAGCAATCCATTGTCGCTAAGGCAGTCGTCTTTTGTCGTTCTGCGATTATATTAGAGCAAGCGGTTGCTGTAGAAAAGCTACCGGGTTTTTTTGATGGTTTAGTTTCAGTTCAAGATACAGCGGCCCAATTGTCTGCTGAGCTGTTGGATGCGCAGGCTGGCGAGTCGGTTTTGGATCTGTGTGCTGCACCTGGTGGGAAAACGGCGGCTATTTTAGAAGCGCAGCCTGGCCTTAAATCAATGCTTGCTGTTGATATTGATGAACACCGTTTAACGCGAGTAACGGAGAATTTACAACGCTTAAAACTACAGGCTGATATTCGAGTGGGCGATGCAAGTAAGTCTGAAGAATGGGTCGAAAACCAGCTTTTTGATCGAATTCTTGTTGATGCACCATGCTCTGCTCTGGGGGTTATTAGAAGGCATCCGGATATAAAGGTGCTAAGGCGAGAGTCTGATCTGATTGAATTGCAAAAAATACAACAGCAAATATTAATAGCTGCGTGGAATTTGTTAAAGCCTGGTGGTGTTTTATTGTATGCAACTTGCTCCATATTAAAACAAGAAAACGAAAAGCAGATTGAAGCATTTTTAATGGCGCATGGTGATGCAATGGAAAGTGTGATTGATGCGGATTGGGGAAAAAAGGCTACGTTTGGACGGCAAATTCTGACGGGTGATGGCGCGATGGATGGCTTTTATTATGCCAAACTAATAAAGCAGTGAGGCTTTTTGCATGTTTGATGGTTTTGATGTCTTTTTCAAACCTTGTCAGCGCTGAAGGCTATGAAACGATAATTCGAAAGGCCAATGTTGAGTTGGTCGATAACTATTATGAAATGAATGCCGAGTTTGATTATAATTTAAGCCGCACGGCTAAAGAGGCGTTAAGTAAAGGCATTGTCTTAACGTGGCGGGTGTTTATAAAGGTAAAGAAGGAAGGTGTAATCTGGGATTCTACAATCTATGACCAAGAGTTGGTGTTTAAGATTCAGAATCATGCCCTGCTTAATTTATATAGTCTGCAAAAGAATAGCGGCAAGACTAAAGAGATGTATTCTTCTTTAACCTCGGTCTTGTCGTCAATATCAAAAATTCGTGATTTAAAGTTGATCAAAAAAACGGCTATAGAAGCTAATCAACAATATTATTTGGCTGTCAAAGTGTTTTTTGACAGAGAAGCCTTATCAGTACCTTTGCGACCCTTATCTTATTTTGATTCGCAATGGGCATTATCAAGTCAATGGATGGTATGGCCGCTACAAAACTAAGATTACCTATTAGCGTATCTATTGCTACCTTATTTGGACTGATTATACTGTCACTGCAACTAATGAGTTCAGCGACTCAGGAATCTTCTGAACTAAGTGATATGTACTCCTGGTTGTTGCTGGGAAATAGCCTCGGCTCCATTGTGTTATTTGTCCTGATAGGGATAAATGTCTATTCTCTAACGAAAGAACTTAAAAAGCATGAGGCTGGGTCGCGGTTAACAACGCGGATGGTTTCTTTGTTCGTATTGCTTTCTATTGCGCCGGTTGCCATTGTTTTTTATTTTTCAGTACAGTTTTTAAATCAAGGGATAGACAGCTGGTCTAATGTAGAGATAGATAGAGCAATGGAAGATGCTTTGGAGCTCAGTCAAGTGTCTTTGGACCAGAGAATGCGATTGCATTTAAAACAGTCTAGAGAGTTGGCGAGAGGCGTGGTGGGTCAGTCGCAGACTTTAATTGCCATAGAAATGGGCGACTCAAGGGAAAAGGTAGGGGCAGCTGAAATAGCTCTTTTTTCTCGTCAAGGTCACGTTATTGCATCAAATAGTATTGATCCTAGTGACATTTTGCCTAGCTTGCCTGCTGAAAATATTTGGTTGCAGGTGCGACAAAATCAAGAGTACTTTGCATTTAGTTCTGGAGGCGATGATGAATTAATTATTCAGATCATTGTGCCTGTTTATGATGATGAGCCTCGTTATTTGCAGGTTCTGTTTCCTGTTCCTGTGCGTATTGCTGATTTGGCTGATTCTATTGATTTTGCCTTTGTACGCTATCAGGAAATGACTTTTCTGCGTGACTCCTTAAAAACCAGTTTTTTATTGGTTTTATCGTTAGTTTTATTACTAAGCTTACTGGCGGCTATTTGGGTTGCTTTTATTAGTATTCGACATATTGTGGCACCGGTTAAAGATTTGGTTAAAGGTACGCAGTCGGTTGCGAGTGGTAATTATCATCATTTGCTGCCAGTGACAAGTCAGGATGATTTGGGTTTTTTGGTTGAGTCGTTTAATGATATGACTCAACGAATTGCCAGGTCGCAAGATGAAGCTAAGGCGGCAAGTATAGAGGTGGAGCATCAACGGGCTTACCTTGAATCGGTGTTGTCAAATTTAACAGCGGGTGTGATTAGTTTTGCAGCATCCCATAAAATCAGAACAGCGAACCAGGCAACTTATCGTATTTTACATGTGCCAGTGAGTCATTTTGTTGGTCAGACATTGATGGATATTATTGATGACCATGTTGAATTGACGCAGTTGTTAAAGGCAATACATGAATTATTAGAGTGTGCTGAGGATATTTGGGAGCAGCGCTTTGCTTTTTTTGGTCCTAATGGCAGGCAAGAGCTGTTGTGTCGAGGTACGCCTTTGTTTTCGCCGGCAGGTGAGCGGGTAGGTGCTATCGTGGTCTTTGATGATGTCACTGATTTAATTCAGGCGCAAAAAAATGCTGCGTGGGGTGAGGTGGCAAAACGCTTGGCTCATGAAATTAAAAACCCACTCACACCTATTCAGTTGTCAGCAGAAAGATTGCAGCATAAACTGGCTTCTGAAGTGACGGAAAAATCAGCTAAAATATTACAGAGATCTACCCAAACTATTGTGCAACAAGTTGAAGCAATGAAGTCGATGGTTGATGATTTTGCTGAATATGCGCGACCCATTAAAAAACAGGTGCAACAAGTTAATCTTAATGAGCTGGTTAATGAAGTTTTAGCGCTCTATCTTTTACATGTGGATTTGAAAATAGTCACCGAGTTTAGTACCCGTAACGTGATTATTGAAGCTGATCCGGTTAGTATTAGGCAAGTGCTGCATAATTTAGTCAAAAATGCACAAGAAGCAATCGAGGACAGTGGCGAAATCAGAGTTAACTTAGATAAAGTGCTGCGTAATAATGCAGAATATGTCGAATTGGCTATTTATGATAATGGCTGTGGCTTAACTGAGCAGCAGGTTGAAACCGTATTTGAGCCTTATGTCACGACAAAACTAAAAGGGACTGGTTTGGGTTTGGCTATAGTAAAGAAAATTATTGAAGAACATGGTGGGGTAATATGGGTAGATACCGCTTATAATAACGGAGCAGGGTTTGTTATCCAGTTACCCATAGTACATAAATTAGGAAAGAGCATTGAATAAAGACGCACCTTACATATTGGTTGTTGATGATGAGCCTGATATTAGGCAGTTGGTATCTGAAATTTTAGAGGATGAAGGTTACCAGGTTGAGATGGCAGAAAATGCCGCTTCAGCCAAAGAAAAAAAGTTATTGCGTGAGCCGCAGTTGATTTTGTTAGATATCTGGATGCCTGATACCGATGGGATTACTTTGTTAAAAGAGTGGGTTTCTGAAGACAAAGTACTGTGTCCCGTCATTATGATGTCAGGGCATGGCTCGGTTGAGTCAGCAGTAGAAGCGACGCGATTAGGCGCTTATGACTTTTTGGAAAAGCCTTTGTCGTTGGCAAAATTACTACTCACTGTAGAAAGAGCATTGGAGACCAGTCAGTTACAACAGGAAAACGCAGGGCTAAAGCAGCAGTTGATGTTGGATATTGAGCCTGTGGGTAAAAGTATTGCTATTGAGCGTACTAAAGAGCAGTTAAAGCGCTTAGCTCAGCACAATGCTAAGTTATTATTGGTCGGTGAAGCGGGCGTTGGTAAAGAGCTGTTTGCTCGTTATTTACATAATAATACGGCACGGAGAGACGGGCCGTTTGTTGATGTGGCAGTTGGTAGTATTTCTCCTGAAAATTCAGCGGTCGAGTTTTTTGGTAAAGAAGAAAATGGCCATACTTATCAAGGCTTGTTGGAGCAGGCGCATGGCGGTACCTTATTTTTAGGTGAGATTGCCGGAATGGATATGGAGACTCAGTCGAGGTTGCTGAGTGCCTTAGAGTCAAGCTCATTTTTAAGAGTCGGTGGAAGTGAAGCGGTACGCGTTGATGTCAGGGTGATTGCTTCAACACGCATTTCACTGGATGATGAAGTGAATGCTGGCCGATTTAGGCAGGATTTGTATTATTTATTGAATGAAGTTGCTTTGGATATTAGTGCCTTAAGAGAGCACGGTGAAGATGTGCCTAGTTTGTTGAGCTATTATGTGGATTATTTTGTGAATGTAGAAAAGCTTCCTTTTAGAAAGTTTTCTATGGCATCTCAGAATTATTTGCGGAATTATAGTTGGCCTGGAAATGTTAGAGAGTTAAGGAACTTGGTGCAGCGACTAATGATATTAGGCGCGGGAGATGATATCGAGTTAGAGGAAGTTAAGGCAGGGTTGGGCTCTATTGCTGATGAACCGGCATTAGGTTCGTCCATTCCTGAATTCTTTAATTTACCTTTAAAAGAAGCCAGGGAGCATTTTGAAAAATCCTATCTCGAATATCATTTTGAAAAAACAGCAGGTAGTGTGGCTAAGCTTGCTACAGCAATTGGTATGGAGCGTACGCATTTATACCGGAAATTACATGCGTTGAAAATCAAGTTATAGCGGGTTCGATAGTTGTAGGTATAGGGTGTGCTTGATCTCTAAAGTTAACAGGGTTGATTAAGTCGATCATTGAACAAAATTAAACTTGAAAAACGGCTTAAATCCTAGTATATTGATCGGTTTTTTACAGTCTTAACAAATTAAATGAAGATGAGAACATTTAGTGCAAAACCAGCAGAAGTTAAGCGTGATTGGTATGTAATTGATGCAGAGGGTCAGACTTTAGGTCGACTTGCTACAGAAATTGCACGCCGTCTTCGCGGAAAACATAAACCAGAATACACGCCACACGTTGATACAGGCGATTATATTATCGTAATCAACGCTGAAAAAATCGGTGTAACTGGAAATAAAGAAAATGACAAAATGTACCACCATCATACTGGTTATGTAGGTAGTTTGAAGTCTGTATCTTTAGGTAAACTAAGAAAGACTTTTCCAGATCGCATTATTAATAAAGCGGTTGAGGGAATGTTGCCTAGAAACCCATTGGGTCGTGCAATGTTCAAAAAACTAAAAGTGTA